>JACCDP010213434.1_pt1 | contig 29612 bp, 41 predicted proteins | sample 7445841 | NCBI WGS metagenome assembly JACCDP01 (sample SAMN15323441, study PRJNA562643) | freshwater metagenome | isolation source: river surface water | place: USA:Blue River Watershed | collected 2017-08-17 | reverse complement strand
GAAACTTGACCCCAAAGAACTGATGGAGAACGGACTAACCCGTGAAGAGAACGAGAAACTTGAACAAGGTGGAGGTATGATATCCCTACTGGCGGGTATCTTCTCACTGGTGATGGGTATCTATGTCTTATCAATGGTAATGTAAGGAGACCTATGAAACACATTCTTATCTCCGCAACCATTCTGGTATCTCTGATGTCTTGTCAGAGTGAAGTAGAAAAACTCCAAGAGACCGAAAAGAACCTATGGGTTGAATATGACCTCCTCAAGAAGGAATTGGAACACAAGGACAGTGTATGTGCTGTGTTAGCAGAAACCGCTTGGGAGAACAACAACCCCAATTACAAAGATGATAGTATCTATCAGCACTACGACACCCAACGACAGGGTATCATCGGTGCTCAAAGTCAGAAATTGGAGGACATCCACAAGGTTCAGGAAAAGATAAAGTCAATTCAACTCGGTGTTGAGTAACCAGTCAACCAACCAACAAGAGGGGAGAACAAAAAATTCTCCCCTTTTTTGTGCTTTCCCCCTTGACAAAGTATTTATGGTTATTATATTTTACATATAAACCTTAAAAAACATAAAAGATGGAAAACAAAACAAAACCGACAGAAAAGGACTTACAAATTATTCGTCAGTCCCAATTAAAATTATCATTGGACTACCTAACCTCGTGTGGGATATGTCCCTCAATGGTTGACTTGGTTAAAGTCACCACGATGTTAGAGAATTTCGTAGTAAACGGATACCGTAGTGCTGACATCCCCAAGTATGAGGCTGTGGACAAATACATAAACGAGACCTATAAGACCAAATAAGACGATGAGAAACGATGAAATATGGAATTACACCCAACCAGTGTATTCAGGTGATAAGAAGGTCTTAAAAGAAGAATTGGAACTAATGGTGTTCATAAAAGATAAGGGGTTGGACGGTAAAAAAGGTAAGTGAGTATATTTATTAATGGTTAAACACTAATTTGATTAGAGGGGTTTCCCATTGATTTATACGGCATTATTTTTTTTTACCCTCTAATTTAACCCCCATCTCCAACAGGTGGGGGTTTTTTATTACATTTGAGGTATGAAACAAGAATTAAACATAGGAGAATATTCAAGAGACACATTCCAACAGTGGTTTTGGTCTCAAAAGGATGGAGCGGCGGCTACCATCCATTACAAAGATGACAAAGGAAGAAACAGGGACATCTTAACAACCGTTACTCGTGATGAAAAAACTGGTAGAATGGTGTTAAATTTCTTTGGTGTAAAATACAAATACCAAAACCAGTGGATAACCTACCATTTCTACAACCAATTCTGTGGTGGTAAGAACTACATTATCTATAAAATTCACTCATAATGAACATACACATCTTATTTCCTGAATGGATTGGTCAGAACCACTACAGGTTACACAATGTAACGGAGGGTATTCACTATTGGAAAAATGAATACGGGGTAAAAACAACCCAAGAATTGTATAAAATATTTTTGGAGGATACAATTTTTTCACTATCTTCGTTCCACTAAAAAAAAAGACCTATGAAAAAACAGAAAAATTTTCACATCGTCCGTTACTACCTCAATGACGAGGTTCAGTTCTCAACCTCTTTGACAGAGACCCAAGCAGTTCAATATGGTGAATATGTTGAGACACTTGGTCGTAATGAAGCGGGAGGACTTACCATTTGGTATCGTATCAACATTCAACCTAAAAACGATTAAGACCTATGAAAACGAAACAACAAGAATGGAACGAATTTTTTGATGAGGGGTTGGAACTACACCTTCAGAGAAAGTTAATGACACAACTGACCAATGTAGAATACCTACGATACATCCACCTTCTTGAATTGGGGGTGAATTTCAAACTCCTATCTGAAGGATATGGTATGAGTGAACTGTTCTGTATCAAATTCCACACAGAGGACTACCAGTATTTCACTATGGTAGAATTCCAAGAGAACAAAATGAAAGAACACCAAATGGAGGTGTTTGACGAACCAAACCTTTAATGTATATTTGACCCACTAAAAAAAAACCTATGGAATACACAATTACATTCACACCTAACTCCATCGCAAACAGGTTCAATACGACCGAACAATTTGTAGTAGAATATTGGGAATACTTTATTAGTTATCTTGAGAACTTTGAATACAACTGGATGGATGATGTCCTTTGGGAGGACGCAGAAACTCATATCTTGGATATGGTGAACCAACGACAAGGAACAGATTATGTATCATTTCCTGAACAGAATGAACACCAAATGGAGGTGTTTGATGACCCCACCTTCTAACACATTAAAAACACTGTAGGTAGGTTGGTTTTAGGTCATCGTTGTTCCTACCTACCGAGAGACCCTCACCATAACGGTGGGGGTTTTTTTATGCTCATCTACGAGGAGGAACTAAAAAAATTATGGAAACTATGTAGATTTTCCTCAACCTTCTCATATTTATCAATAACTAATAAAATAAACATTTAAGACACCCTTGTATTGACAACAAACGAGTGGATTAACCGAAACTACAAAGACCTACTACATATTGTGGAAAACATTGTGAAAGACAGGGGTGATATTGATGACCTTTTTCACTGTGTTATGGAACAATTACTCAAGGGTGGTAAGTTGGATGGTATGAAGGACAAGGAGAGGGTCTATTACTTCATTAGAGTTCTCAAGAACAATTATTTTAGTAAAACCTCACCCTACTACTACCAATACAAAAAGAACCCCCACAGAGAAGAATTTAAGGATATTGAGTTTTTTGAACCACAACCTGATGTTGAATACACGGAAGAACTACCAGACATTGAATGGGTCAACAAACAACTGTCCCATTTGGAGTGGTTTGACAGGGACTTGTTCTTATTGTGGATGGAATTAGGGAGTTTAACCGCTGTATCAAAAAAAACAACCATCCCCCTCAATTCGGTGGGGAGGTACATAAACCAAACAAAACAAATGCTAATAAAGAAATGGGACGACAGAAATTAAGTGAGACCAAAGTTGAGGTGATTAAATACCTCCTTAAAACAAGACAACATAAACACAGTGATATCGCATCCCTGTTTGGGGTTAGTAGATGTCAAATTACCCGTATCGGTAGTGGTAAAAGATGGGACAATATCCAATACCCTGATGAGTTGAGAGGTCAATACCTTTACCTCCGTTATCTAAATGGTAAATTAGATGTGGAATAGTATGGAACAACATTTAATTAATGGGGACAGCGCAGATGTCCTAAAAACCTTGAAAGATAACAGTGTGGATTTACTAGCCACAGACCCTCCGTATGGTATTGAGTTTATGGGTAAAGCGTGGGATAAAGTATTACCCCCAACAGACATTTGGAAAGAGTGTTTTAGGGTATTAAAACCAGGTTCATTTATCGCAGTTATGTCCTCACCAAGAAGTGATGTCTTGTATAGAATGATAAAGGACTTGGAAGATGCGGGGTTTGATATGTCGTTCTCACCTATCTTATGGACTTATCATAGTGGGTTTCCAAAGGCAAGTGATACATCAAAGATGTTGGATAAAAGAGGGGTTGATTTAGATGGTAAATACGAAGGTTCTAAACTTGGCTTCCAACCCAAACCTGCGGTGGAACATATCATTATTGGTATGAAACCACACGGGTCAAAAAGTTATATTGATAATGTATTAAACTTTGAGGAATTACCTGATAGTGTTAAAATGACTTATCCATTTATTCAAGTTCCAAAACCAGCAAAGAAGGAAAAGAATTATGGTGTTGATAAAAATAACCACCCCACCACAAAACCAGTTAAACTAATGTCCTACATCATCACCCTATTCACAAGGGAGGGGGATTGGGTTATTGACCCATTCTTGGGTTCAGGAACAACTGGTATTGCGTCCAAACTATTAAACAGAAACTTTATTGGTATTGAAAGAGAAGAAGAATATTTTAATATCTGTGAGGAACGACTATCTGTGGATAGAGATGAACTTATTAAGTTTTTCAAGAAATGAGATACTCAAAGGGGATAATGTGGTTGGACGATTGTAGAATACCTTTTGTTGATAGTGATAAGGATACTATAAACTTTGAGAGACCACGACTACGAGAAAAGAAAGAGTGGGTCTATGAACTTGGAACTACTTGGGAGAACCCTGATGTAAAAGAATATAACCAACAAGGTCGTTTCACCCCCAACTTACTTGTCTGTGATGATATGTTGAATGATGGTAGTGTGAGTAAAAGTATTAAAAGCAAAAGAGGTGGGGTTGTAGATAGTAATAGTGGGACTTATAGTTGGAATAATGGTAAGACAGAAAAAATTGAAAATTATATCTGTGGTGTTGATGATAAAGGAACAAATAGTAGATACTATGACCTTGACCTATGGTTTGATAAAATGATAGAGAGTTTATGATTTGGAAATTATTTAGACCAAGACCAATATTAAAAATAACATTACCGAACCATCCTGAAGAGGAGGTATTTAACCGCATTAAAAAAAGTGTGGGTAGTGATTATATTGTAATATTAACATCCGACCAAAATTTGACGGATATAAAAGTTGAAATACTCAACGAAAAAAATGAAAAAGACGAAAACAAACACAAACAGTTCAACCTTCAGGGTTAAACCAAAAGTCAGTAGACCTGGTGTTCACGCTAAAACCAAGACATCAAGGCATAAAGACAGTAGAAATTACAAGAAATTGTCCAGAGGACAAGGATAAACCATATATTAAATAAAGTGACTTATGAGTTGTGAGAAATGTAAAAACAAGGTAAATGACACCACATTGAATACCACCCCCAATTATACCATTGAGGAACTACAAAGGGCGTATGAGATGGGGGACAGACCGTCATATACCAACGATGAACACGCTTGGTATTACAACCTATACAACAGGGTGTTCAAAGCAAACAAAATTCCTGGTTGTGGTAAGTGTTTTGCTAACATCAGGAAACAACTATCCACAAGATATAAAGCGGAAAAAGGTATTCTATAATGAGTAACCACAGACCAGGACCAGGTAGACCAAAGGGAGCACAAAAGGCTGACGGATTTGTTATGAAAAAGATGACAAAGGTGGAGGTTGAGGCATTCCTGAAGGAGAGCACCAAATTGGTCATAACCAAACACTATTCTTGGACTGAATACATTGAGTGGTGTAGAAACCAAGGCATCTCCAAAGAACAAGCGGGGGTGTATTGGAAACGAGTATGGGAGATGGTCAAAGAGAGGTTTAGATTAGAGAAGGACAAATTGGTGGATAAACACCTTCAGTCCTATTGGGATATTCACACCCAAGCAATTGAGAGTGGGGATTTGTCCAATGCTCGTCAGACCCTTGACGCCATCGCTAAATTACAGGGGTTAAATGAACCTGATAAGATAGACCTAAAGAGTTCTACCACCATTGAGTTCAAATTTGGGGACGAAGAATAATGAGTTCTACGACACTTAAAGTAAAAGGGTTTACTCCACACCCCGACCAAAGGGATAAAATTAACCAGATACAAAAAGAAGGGGTTAAATACATAGTCCTGACCACAGGTCGCCAGTGGGGTAAGACCCTATTAGCACAAAACCTCATCTTAAAATGGGCAATTGAGACCCCCAACCAAGTGTTGATGTGGGTCAGTCCTGTTTATTCACAAGCCAGAAAGGTTTTTACCTCAATTGTAAACGCCACAATAGATAGTGGGTTGGTAAAAGACAGTCACAAAACCAACTTTACCATCACATTTGTAAACGGTAGTGTTATCCATTTTAAGTCAGGGGAGAGACCTGATAGTTTGAGAGGTTTTACATTGGACTATTTGGTCGTGGATGAGGCTGCGTTCTTAAGGGATGATGTGTATAACCTTGTATTGAAACCCACCATTATGGTCAGGGGTAAAAAAGTGTTGTTTATATCAACCCCCAAAGGTAAAAACTACCTGTATTCTATGTCCATCAGGGGTACCGATACAGAACAGGGACAATATCTACACCTCAAGGGTAGTTCATACGATACACCGTTCATTTCACAGGATGAATTGGATGAGGCAAAAAAGTCATTACCTGAAGACATATTTCGTCAGGAGATATTGGGTGAGTTTATTGACAGTGGGGGTGAGGTATTCGTGGATATTGACCGTTATTGTGTGTTGACCAGTTACCAACCCAAGAAAGACAAGATGAAATATTGGGCTGGTGTGGACTTTGGTAGACAAAATGACTATTCGGTGTTGTCCATTTTTGATGAGAACGGAACGATGGTGTATTTCTATCGTGAGAGACAGAAAGCGTGGAGTGAAATTATTGGAAAAATTGCTGAAAAATTAAGAGAATACGATGCGATGTGTCAGGTTGAGGTCAACAGTATTGGTGATGTTCTGTTTGAGCAATTAAAACAGAAGTATCCAAAGGTAGAACCGTTCGTTACCACCAACGCATCCAAGCAAAATATCGTGGAGGACTTTATCTATGCCACCAATGAAGGTAAAATTCAACTACCAAACCAAGAATTAAACCCCCAACTCTACAACGAGTTAAAAACATTTACCTATGAGTATTCATTAAAGACCCGTAAGATATCCTACGGAGCAATTGATGGGGCTCACGATGACATTATTATGTCTATGTGTATTGGGTATAACACACTAAAAGAAAGAAAACAAAAGGGGTCGTATTACATATATTAACCCCCACAAAAATTTATATTTTAATTTATGGAGAAACACTACATTGTCTACGAAGGACAGGAATACGAGGTCGGAGAACCTACCGTTGAGTTGTGGAACAAATTAACCCTGTTAAAAGACCTGTATGAAGACAAAGAGTTCTCAATGATGCTCATCTCCATCGCTACAGGTTTGAGTATGGAGGACATCAGAAATGCGGAGTGGGAGAGTGTGTATGAAACCTCCAATTATTTAGCCGACTATTTCCTAAAACACAGTGAAAAATTCTATAAGGACTTTGAGTTTGAGGGGGTAAAATATGGGTTCATAGATTTAGAGAACCTGACCTTTGGTGAGTTCATTGATATTGAGGAGTTCTTGGGTAGACCTGAAGCAAAAAGGAATAGTGAATTAAACCTATTATTGGCTCTTCTATACAGAGAAGTGGGTGAGGATGGTAAGGTTGTCCCCTACGATGCGACAAAGGTCAAAGACCGTAGTAATTTATTTAGAAAACTCCCGATAAAATACATCTCGGCTTGGCGTTTTTTTTTTCATTTAGAAACCATATTACGGGAAAGTACCCGCTCATCTTTACACAGGGTGATGTACCAGTTGAAGTGGAGGGTGAAAAGTCATTTGAGGGCTTTTGGGGTTGGTATGGGACACTTGTATATTTATCTGGTGAAAACATACTCAAAATTAACGAAGTGGCGAGCAAAGGACTTTTAGAGGTCTTGAACTTTTTGACCTATATGAAAGACCTGAATATGTTGAGAGAACGAGAATTAAAAAAACAAATGAATAAGATATGAATTTTTTGAATTTCAAGAACATTATTGACGACCTAAAAACCCTTGAGTATTACCACAAACAACTCAATAGTTTTGGTGTTGGTGATGTTAAACAACTTATTTATCTTACTCAACAAAGAGACAAACAGCCGAACACCACAGAGTGGAAAGCCCCCATCTACCCATTGATGTATGTGATACCTGTGGGGGTTCAACAATACGACAATTATGTAACCTACAGGTTGAATGTTCTGATATGTGATATTATGAACGCAAACAACTACGATATTGAGGTAGATTTGTGGAGTTCAACCCTTCAGATAGCACAGGATATTTTGGCTCAATACAAGTATTCTGTTAGTCAACAATTGGGAAATTACCAGTCAAAATATGACCTGACTTTACCAACCAATATTACACCGTTCAGTGAGAGTTATGATGATATTCTTGTTGGATGGAATTTGGAGTTAAACCTTCAGGTGGATATGCCATTGGATAGATGTATCGCTCCATTTGACCCTTGGCCAGTAAGTCCGACCCCAACACCTTCTATTACCCCTACAAATACTCCTGTGGTATCACCATCGGCAACACCGACTACAACCCCCACAACAACTCCTACGACTACTCCAACTACAACTCCTACAACTACTCCTACGACCACCCCAACTACAACGCCTACGGTAACACCTACGACAAGTCCTACAACAACTCCGACAACTACACCTACCAAGACCCCAACTAATACCCCATCAAACACACCAACTAATACCCCTACGGTAACACCAACTAAAACGGCAACACCGACGCCTACACCCACTATAACTCCTTCACCTTCACCAGTGACTTACTTTATTGAATACGAAACAGGTGATATTATGGAGGCTGAAAATGGAGACCTAATTGAATATCAAACTTAAAAAAAATTAATATGGCTAATGTAAAAATATCAGCACTACCAGTAACCACTACTACCACCGTAAATGACTACTTGGTAAAAAATAATTCAGGTGAAACAACCACCAATAAAGTCCTAATAAGTAATGTATTGGGACTAACAAAAGGGAGTGGTGCCGACAGTATCAAGTCCGCATCCTTTTTATCAACCACCCCCGCCACATCAACGGGTCAAAGTTCTGTCGCTATCGGTGATGATAGTGAGGCAAACGCTGACTACGCAACCGCATACGGATTTAGAGCCGAGGTATTTGATGCCATTCGTGTCTATGGAACAGCATTAGGGGCATACTCCCGTGTGGCTCAATACTCAACCGCAGTGGGATATAACTCACTTGGGGTTGGGGCTTATTCGGTAGGTATTGGTGGTGGACAAGCATCAGGAGGTAGTGATATCGCAGTTGGTAGAAGTGCTCAGTCACAAGGTCAAGGTGCTGTTGCTATGGGTTATGGAGCGTCGGCAACAGGTAATAGGTCAATTTCTATTGGTCAAGCATCGGTGGCGGATTTGAATGATGCTGTCGCATTAGGATATAATGTTAATACCAAGTTCTCGGGTGCTACCGCAGTTGCTGGTTTAGACACAACAGGTAATGTTACGGACACCCCCTACATAACAACAGTTAGTTCGGGTAGTTTCAGTTGTAATTTTAACATCGCATCAACTCAAAAGTTCATATTAAACCAAAGTTCAACTATGAACCTTATTGAACTACGAAATGGTGGTAAATATAGAATATTATTTGAGAACGGCGGAACCTATAATTTAACAGGGGTTACAGCAACTTTAGAAGGTGGAGGAACACCTAACATTTATTACAACGCAGGAGGTAGAGCAAACCTAACTCACAATGGTCAAGATATTTGGTATGTTGATGTTATTAACAGCGTAGTTTATGTTACCCAATTCGCTAACTACACACTATAAAAATTACAATTAAAATTAAAAATTATGATAAGTCAAAATATTGAACCAATTACCAAGACACTTTACACTATGAACATCCTTCAAGTGAGTGTTAATTTAGATAATTCAGCACGAATTGTTGCTGAACTCACCAACTCTGTAGACACTACTATCGGGTACAACCTGTATATGGACAGTGAGGCATACTCACAATGGGGTGAAAGTGATGAATATGTTATCCAATGGGTTATGTCTCAATTGGGAGTTCAACCAGTAGAATAATATGGACGAGAGTTTACAAGAGTTTCTACAACTTTGGGGTAATAGGACGGTCAATGAGTTAAAATTCAGATTGGCACAGTCCTATTCCTATGCTCCTGGTTATAACGGGGACGCATACTCCAATGGTAGAAGGGGTGAATACAAGGGTAAGTCAATGAGAGGACAAGCCCCCAAGTCAGCACCCAACTCTGCGTTGTATAACTCTATTCAGGGACAAGTCACTGCGGATGGATTTGAGATATTAATGAACGCATATTGGGAGTTTGTCAACTATGGTGTTCAACCTAACTCAACATACAACGGTAAAACAGACCCTAAAAACCCACGAGGGGGTTCATCACCCTTTATATCATCACTTCAACAATGGGGGACAAAGAAACTCGGGTTGGATAGTAAGGACGCACTCGGTATGGCATTTGCTGTGAGACAAAATATATTTAAGTTTGGTATCGCAGGCACAGGTTTTTTTGAAAGTGCTTTAGGTACCATAGAAAGCGAATTTGAAATGGCACTTGATGAACAAATGGGTAGGTCTATAAGTGAGTTTTTTGATAAAATTTTTACACAAAATATTGAATAATGTCTATTACATTTTTACAACAACCTTTAGATTATACACCCTCCAATGCTCAACACGCATATAATGTCATTTCTACCCTATCTGGTAACACTGACTTTAGATATGTGGTTGATATTTGGTTTAACCCCCAACAGACCACCGCAGAGAAGGTGGCGAGAGTTAAAATTGCTCCTAATACTTTTGGTGTTGGTATTGTAGATATTGGGGATATTGTAAAAAACTATATTAAACCAAACCCAAGAAGTGAAACCCCTCAAGCCTATGGTGATGGAAACTACCAAACCACCACGCCTAACGGGCTCATCATCAATGCTCAAAAGGACTATAACGGAGCATCGTTAATTCCATCCAACGCATTTAACACCAATACCTCTTATGAGTATCTAAACCACATCGCAGAATACCGTATTATTGTTGGTGAGGAATACACAACCTCATCGGGTACAACATTGGTTATTTGTGATGACCCTGCGGTACCCCCATCCACAATTCAATACAACACATACTCGGCTCCTGTAGCGTATCCTGGTGACCCTAATACCGTTGCTTGGGAGTTCGCATCCACAAACCCATCGTGGGGAACACCTGTTAATGATGGGTGGACTTATTACCACTATTCTTTGGGTAATGCTTTAATTGCCAGTGCGACATCTACTTCATCAACGGGTAGTTATACCCCTGTGGATGAACCCCTCCCTGAAGACATTTTATACCTATATGAGAACGCCACAGGTTGTCTATTGACCTTCCTTTGGAACTGTGCGGCTTGTGAATTGAGTGGATGGAATTTTATATCCAAGAATTGTCCCGCTTGTTATACAAGTTTGGGGGATATTATTACCATTTGGCCTGGTGTTCAAGAGAACAAAACCAACTACAATTACAATAACATCTATTGGAGTGGTAATACCAACGGACAAAACAATTTTAAGTATTGGGAACAATACCAATATGAGTTCCAAGAACTCACTGGTATCACCAAAAATACCCCCGCAGAGTTCTTAACAACCTTCGGTGATGAGTTGTATACCATTGATGTAACATTGGGGACTGGTACCACCTTAAATTCAAGGGTGAGACGCAGAAGCCATCACTACCAGTGTCCAATTTTATTGTCTTATTTCTACAGGGACTTTCAAGATGTGTTAGCATCCCCAACCAATTTCTATAATGTGGTTGTAACGGGTAATACAAGTTCAAATTCTTATGACAATTCAACCCCCACAATTCTAACTCCAACGGCTTTGGCATCCACATTTGATACAAGACCGTCAAATAGAATTATGTATTCAACAATGAGGGGTGGTATTGTTCAACCTGATAGAAAAGTATTGACTTGGATAGGTGATGGAACGACCCTAAATGACAGGGTTAGTGAAATGACCGAGTGGTATATCTATGGTGATGACTGTATGTCAGACCCTCAACACTTCCTTTTCTTAAATTCTCAAGGGGTTTGGGACACTTATACATTTGACAGAAAAAACATCAAGACCTATGAGAAAGAAAACTCATTTTATGGTCAGGGTGTGATTAGAAATAGTCCTGTTTATAACCCATTTTTCTACACACAGAGAGACACCATTTATGACCAAACCGTAGTGGAGGTTGTAGAGGCTCAAAGTAATTTTATGGATGAAAACGAGAGAAAAATTGTGGAGCAATTATTCTTATCTACCTCTGTTTATCTTATCAAGGACATCAACTATTTTGATGATGGGGCACCACTATATGAAAAAACCCCCTATCTAATTCCTCTTGTAATTGTGTCAAATTCACTTCAAGAATATAAACAAAGATACAATAAATTGTTCCAATATACCCTTACTTATAGGTATAACCCGAACCAATTATTCCGTAGTAACCTATAATGTTATATTTAAGAACCATAATTAACGGTGAAAAAAGGTTTATTGACCTATACCCTGATGAGGATATCTTCACGGACTATTCCTTTGCTGAAATTCAGGATGTAACGGTTAAAAATTCACCTTACACTAAGTCATTTACCATACCTGGTAGTAAGAATAATAACGATATTTTTCAACACTACTACAACTTTAACAGCGCATTGACGGACTATGATGTCCGTAATGTCTTTGAGGCATCCTTTGAGGTTGATGGATATGAGATATTCACAGGTTATTTGCGTTTGGAGAACGCCAATATCACCGTTACAGATGTTCAATATAATGTGGTTTTTTACTCACAGGTGGGGTTATTGTCCGCTGACATAGGTGATAAGGTTCTTGCTCAATTAAATTTCTCTGGTCTATCGTTTCCATACTCACCTGATATCGTCATAGATACCCTTTATGACCAGGACTTTAGTGGTAATACACAACCATTGGGGACTGAATTGATGTATATGTTGGCAAACTACGGTTATGACTACGATGATGACCTAAATATTATATCAGGTTCAACCCCCATCATTGACTACAGGAGCGGTTCTGTACCAGGTTATTTTGACTACATTGGTTCACCATTGAGATACTACTATTTGAAGCCAGCGGTTCAGGTAAAATGGTTGTATGAAAAGATATTTTCTGAAGCGGGATATACCATCAACTCTGACTTTTTTGATACAGCATATTTTAAGAGGTTCTTTTTACCGTTTACCTTCTCAAGTGATAGTTTATACCTCAACCAGTCAATTGTCCCTAAATTCCAATTCATAAATGATGGTAGAAATTTGGGTAGTATCGTTACCTCATCTACCACTTGGACTGATTTAACCACTTTAACAACCACAAATGTGGAGAGGGTATCTCAATTACCTGAAATTGTTAACGATATCAATGCTCACGCCTACTCAATTTGGTCGTTTGTTGTCCCTGCGGAGGGTAACTACCAAATTAAATTAACTTATGGTGGATATAACCCTGAACTTTATGACCCATTTTTTCCAAATAACCAAGCGGTTGTTAACATTAAGTTCAACCAAATTGAACTTGGGGGTCATAATGGAACAAGCGGTACCACCATCTTTGAACCACAACCCATTACGGTCTATCCAAATGGAGCGTGGCTTCAGTCATACACCTTCAACGCATATTTAGCCACCAATTTTGACTACGCTGTGGATGTGGATTTGAACATATCCGCATTTCCTGGTATTCTAAACTACGCAGAGTTAGAAATATTGGATGGACCAAGATATGTTTTGGGTAATGTTGACCTATCAAAGGAATTACCTCTGACTGAAGGTAAACAAATTGACTTTATTTCGGGTATCAACAAGAGGTTTAACCTCGTTGTATGTCCTGAACCTGGTGAAAAAAATGTATTCCGTGTTGAACCTATCGTTGACTACATTGGTAAGGGTAATGTCTTGGATTGGAGTAGAAAAATTGACTACAACGAGACCATCAATATATCCCCCACGACCTCTGTTATCAACGGGACATTCTATTTTTCAGCACAACCTGATGAGGACTATGGTAATACCGAGTTTACCAAGACCACAAACAACCTCTATGGGACACAATATGTTCAATTACAGACGGACTACAAGAGTGAAACCACAGAGTTCAATGACGGGTTTGCCAATGCGGTTGATGATATCCTACAAAACATCAACACCCCCAATATTACCATCCCTGTTTACTACATCACTCGTGAAGAAAACAATGAGGGAACACCTGAATTATTCTACAACGCTCGTAAGACAGTCCCTCGTATCATATTCAGGGGAGTGAATTTACCAGCATTTAATGTGGGGTATTACAACAGCACAGGAACGACCTACACAAACTCATTCTACATTGAGACAAGAAATGTGGATATGTTCCCCATCTTAAACAGGTTCACCACATATCCATTTGGACTGACTGGTTTTACCCACGCTGTGAACTTTAACAAGAGACAAAAGTTCAACAGATTTGAGTATGACTTTTCGTGTTATGAGGATTTGTATGATGTCTACTATGAGGACTATGTTCAGGACTTAACCAGTAGTGATAACAGAATATTGGTTGGTAAATTCTACCTACTACCTGAAGAACTCGCAGCCTTGAGGGGTAATGAAAAAATATTACTCAACGGAAACTATTACCGTATCAATAAAATTAACCAATTTAATTTAAGTAGACCATCTACCACAGAAATTGAATTAATTAAATTAACGAGAGAATATGAACCTCATAGAACCCGTTATTTTAAGTTGGTGAATTGTGCTAACCCATTGGATGTAAAGTATGGTAATACCGACTTGAATTTTACCCTATGGGCTTATGTCGGTAAGAAGATAAAAATTGGGGAGTATTGTTATACCATTTTAAGGGATGACTACCGTGATGATGTGGTTTATGAGAGGTTTACAACGACCTTCCAAACCAACTCATTTTTACCGTTGTTCTATGATGACTGTAATTGTTTGGCTCCATTGAATTCAGTTGATGTGTATGATGAATTGGCTTGTTCAGTTCCTCAACCTACCCCTGTTATTCCGACTGGTGATACCTACTACTATTACATCGTTTGTAAGTGTAATGAACCTGCGTGTATCCTCGCTCGTTCAACCAATGTTTACCCCCTCAATAAGGTGGTTCAGGTTGGATTTACGAGCACTTGTTATGTTATTGATAGTTACACCACCATTGTTAATACAAACGACATTACAGCGGTGTTTGATGACTGTCCTGAATGTGAGGCTAACGCCCCCACTCCGACACCTACTCAAACCAAGACACCTACACCTACGCCTTCACCAACTAACCCATATTGTAATTGTCTTAACTACAGAGCATACAATGAGGGTGACCTACAAGGTTTTGTTATCTATGAAGAGTGTAATGGTGGGGTTGTTAAGAAATTCATCGCTCCATTCCAATACTACGACTTCTGTGCGTGTGAGGGTAGTGTATTCCCAAGTGATTTGGTTCTCATTAGTGGTGGTGGTCCGTGTATCCAACCAACCCCAACAAGAACGAGCACACCAACTCCGACCAAGACCCCAACGGTAACACCAACGCCTACACCAGGTTTAAGTCCTACACCTACAAGCACACCGACTAAAACTCCTACTCCGACACCTTCGTCAACACCAGGTTCTTGTATTTGTACCCAATACATTGTTCAGAACGAACAGAACTTTAGTGCTACGGTATTCTACACCGACTGTTATGGTGTTCCAAGAACGGTTCTGTTAGGTGCGTTCAGTGGAACTGAATTATGTGCTTGTGAAGGAACGGTTGTTTGTGAAACAGAAATTACAATTACAGAGGTAGGGGCTTGTGTTCCCGTAACCAGAACTCCGACACCTACGCCTACCCCCACTTCATCACCTGTTGGTGAACCAAATGTATACTTCGTAAGAGAGGTTACAAATTGTACCACAGGAGCGGCTGTAGGTGATGTGTATAAAGCGGCAAGTTTCACATCATACCCCATTGGAACATTTGTCAATTTATCGGCTATTCCATCAACCAATTGTGCGTTCAAAGTTATTAGTGTAACCACAGGAGCGTATGACGATGTGATATCAGGTAGTTGTGGAACGAGTGTACCAGTATCGTGTTGTTGTTAATTATATTTTAAGAAAACTAACCTATGGCTGAAAAAGTAATATCCTATAAAGTAAAAGTTGTTGACGAAAGTGGACAGGTTGTAGATAAACTCGCAACCACATTTACCGACCTTAAAAAGTCGGTGGGGGACTTGGAGAATGAGTTACAGAATACCGAGTTCGGTAGTGAACAATTCAAGGAACTACAGAAAGAATTAAAGAACTCCAAAGGAGCAATGAAGGAGGCTCAAGAGAGCACCATATCATTGGGTGAAAAGTTCTCGGCAATACCAGGCCCTGTGGGTCAGGTATCACAGTCAGTTCAGGGTTTAGGGACGGCATTCAAGGCTCTAATTATGAACCCTGTGGGTGCGGTCATTGCGGCTATTGCGGCTGTGTTTGTGACCTTCTACAAAGCGTTGACCTCAACAGAAAAAGGTCTGTTCGCACTCAATACCGTGATGAGTGCTTTTTCAGGTTTATTGTCCCCCATCATCACCTTATTACAAGATATGGCGTTGGTTATTGTGGATGGTATCCTATCAGGTATCACCGCTCTACAAAATGGTTTAGAAGCGTTGGGATTTGACCAGTTTGCTAAAGCAAGTAGGGACGCTACGGCTCTTGCCAAGTCAATTAACCAAGTTGAGGAAGCCGAAGGGGATTTGGCAGTTGAGAGAGCAAAACAAAACAAGTTATTGACCGAGGCAAGGGAGATATTGGCTGATACCAATGTCCCATTGAAGGAAAGAAAGAAGGCTCTTGCGGAGGTTAAAAAGAGTGAAGAGGACTTGGCTGCGAGAGAGGTCAAGTTAAGTGAACAGAGGTTAAAAAATATCCGTGAGGAAATTAGATTAAAGGGTGCCAGTAAGGACTTGAACGACAAGGAAGAGGCGGCACTTATCCAATTATACAATACTCAACAGTCACAGGCTGCGGTTCGTAGAAAAAACATCAAGGCTGAAGCCGCATTGGACAAAGAAGCCGAGACGGCAAGGAAAGAAGCCGCAGCGGCTGCGAAACAAAGAGAAAAAGACCGACTTGCGGCTATTGAGGAGAAGAAGAAAAAACAGGAGGAGGCACGAGTATTTGAACAGAACCTGAATTTGTCTTTAATTACTGATGAAACTGCGAAGGCTCAAAAGACAATTGAGATACAAAAAGAGGCTCTGTTGAAACAAATTGACCAATTGGCTGTCACTGAAGAAAAAAAGAAAGAATTGAGGTTAAATGCTGAACAAGATGCTGCTAACAAACTGGCAAAAATTGATGCGGATAACAAAAAGAAAAAAGAAGATGATGACAAAGCGGCGGCACAGAAGGCTTATGACGAAAAAACAAGGGACATTCAAGCCAGAATTGCGTTAGACCAAATGTTGTATGACAGTAGTAGTGAGATAACCAATGATATGGTTCAAAACTCAATTGACTTACAAAGACAAATGACCGACCAATTGTTGGCAAATACTCAATTGACCGCAAATGAAAGGTTAAAAATTGAGGCTGAATTCAGTAAATTTTCTTTTGACATTAAAAAACAACAAGCCGATAGAGAAGCGGCTCTTGAGAGACAACAATTACAGGCTACCGCAGATGCGTTTGGTCAGTTAGCGACCATCGCTGGTGAGACATCTGTGTTTGGTAAAACTGCGGCTATTGCTCAGGCTACCATCAATACCTATTTGTCTGCGAGTGAGGCGTATAAGGCTACGGTTGGTATCCCTGTAGTGGGACCTGGTCTTGCTCCTATCGCAGCGGCTGCGGCTATTGTTGCGGGTCTTAAAACCGTGAACCAAATTATGTCTACAAAACCCGCTAAAGCACCGACATTCGCAATGGGTGGTTTAGTTGAAGGTCAGGGTTCAATGTATTCTGATAATATAATGGCGATGGTAAGTCCTGGTGAGAGTATAATAAACGCCAGAAGTACCAGTATGTTCAAACCCCTCCTGTCATCAATTAATGAGATGGGTGGAGGTGCCAGATTTAGTGGTGGTATTACATCCAATGGTGTGGACAATACACAGATGGCTATGATGGGTCTGTTAAAAAATAACAATAAACAACCTGTGAAGGCTTATGTTGTGTCAAGTGAAATGACCAACCAATTGATGCTTGATAGAGCATCTAAAAGTCGTTCCTTGATATAAAACATAAAACATTATATTTAATAATATGAAGATAATAGAGTTATTCCTTGAGGAAGACGCTTTAGAGGGTGGGGTTGACGCAGTCGCTATCGTAGATAGACCAGCACACGAAAGTAATTTTTTAACATTTAATACTGACTTACCAGATGTTCCTGAAAGACAATTGACCTACATAGGTGAGATGTTTGAGTTGGAAGACCAACTTAAACTCGCTGAATTGGTTAATACAATGGGTGAACCCGTTGGGACTTTAGAAAGTCAGGGGTATAAAATAATGTCTGTTGAACCCGTTTATTCCTTAAAAGAAGAAATTGAGAAAGAATTATTGGTAAATAAGTTCGCCATTCAGAGCACACCAAACCAACCAAGTGCCGAGGACACCGCAAACAGACGAGTTAGATACAAATATGTGGTCGCTCCTGGTATGGGAGCCCCCATTATTCCTACTTCAAGGACATTCTGTAAGGATATGTTGAGGTCAAACAGGGTATTCCGTATTGAGGACATCATTGAGATGACCGAGAGTGAAGCAAACAGTGAATTTGGATACTATGACATCCTAACTTGGAGGGGTTCTTACAATTGTCGTCATTTATGGGTCAAGGTTGTATATGGTAAAATTGGTCCTATTGTCGGTGGTACCCGTCCAATTGAGACAGGGACACCATCTTGGGCTCAACCATCCACTCAAGTCAATATGTCTGAAGAACTTGTTAAGAGTGAATTTGGTATTTTGGCTATGGTTGACGGTATGCCGTTGTTTGAGGACAAGGAAGACGCCATTAAACTCGCAGAGATATTAGGATGTGCGGGTTATCACGAGTATAAGATAGGGGATATGGTAGGGTTTATGGCGTGTGAGACACACGAATTCGCTTCGTATGATGACTACCCCCAAGAAGCAAGTGAAAACGCTTGTAGGGTCTTAAAATGGATAGATGAAAAAGGTAGAGATGAGGTAGAAGGTATGGAACTCACAGGTCTTGCCAGAGCAAACCAATTGTGTAAAAGAGAACCTATTAGTCAGGACACCATCGCTCGTATGGCTTCGTTTGCCAGACACAGAAAAAACAGTGAAATATCACCTGAATTTAAGGGTACGCCTTGGAAGGACAAGGGGTATGTTGCTTGGTTAGGTTGGGGCGGAGAAAGTGGAATATCTTGGGCTGAAAGAAAGTTAGAACAAATTAAAACCGAGATGGGTTTAGAGGACGCTTGTTGGCCTGGTTATGTCGCTATTGGGACAAAAGATTTGGACGGTAAAGAGGTTCCAAATTGTGTTCCTGAAAGAGAAATGGGGACATCCATTTCAGGTATTGTAAATGATGGTGGATGTTGTTATGATGCTCACAGTCATACCCCCACAAATTTTAATTCCTATGGTTTTAAGTTTGATGAGGAAAAAATGGAAATTACAGGTGCGGCTATCATCCCAAATAAGATGATAGTTCGTAGAAACCCCATTACAGAGGAGTTGTATTATGTATTTTTCTCAAAGGAAACCACCAAATTATTGGCTGAAAGGTTTTTAAGGGCTGGTTATACCACAGAAACCAACTTAAACCATACCGCAACCAAAGCAAAAGACACCTATGTGACTGAAAGTTGGATAGTTGCTGACCCTGAAGTGGATAAGTCCACAGCGTTGGGGTTAGAATTCCCTGAAGGGACTTGGGTCATTACTATGAAGGTAGGAAATTCCGAGTTATGGGATAAAATAAAACAAGGAAAATATAATGGTTTTTCAATTGAGGGATATTTCAATGAGAAATTGGTATTCAATTGAGACAATTATATTTACAAGTATAAACAAAAAATAAAATAAAAAATTATTCTTATGACGAGTAATGAAATTAAAAGAAAAATTGCTGAATTAATCGGTAAAAACTTTTTCAAATTCGGTGCTTACAAAACAAAAGAAGGAATTGAGTTCAAAATTGATGGTGAAAAAATGGAGGTCGGTATGCCGATTTATGTTATCACCCCTCAAGGAGAATTACCAGTGACTGAAGGTGAGTATGAAATGGAAAGTGGAATGAAAATTAAAGTAGCCGAAGGTGCTATTACCAACATTGAAGACAGTTTGAATACTGGCGGTACCCCAATTGACGAAATTGGTAGTGAAGATGGTGTTGATAGTGTGGATGGTGAAGATATGAGTAAGACCAAGATGGATGAAGCAACATTGGTAGACGGAACTGTCGTTGGAACTGATGGTGACTTTGAGGTTGGTAAGAAACTCTATGTCAAAGACCAAGAAGGTAGTTGGGTTCAAGCCCCTACTGGTGAGCATACTACCGAAAGTGGTATCGTAGTGGTTGTTGATGAGGCGGGTATTATTACAGGTCTCTCTAAACCTGATGGTGAAAAAGAAGGTTCATTGTCAAACGAAGAAATGAGTGCCGAAGATTTGGTATCTCTGTTTACATCAGCGGTAAAAGAATTGACCGCATCAATTAACACCTTAAGAAGTGAACACTCACAACTCAAAGAAAGATTTGAAAAGGTGGCAGCATCACCCGCAGGTGAGAGAGTATATGACAGAAAAGGTTATTTACAGGGTTTGGAAGCATCCAAGTTCAATAAAATTGACCAGTTATCGGCTCTTAAAAACAGAAAATAAAATAAACTTAAACTAAAAAATTAAATTAAAATGAGTTCAAACAACTTAAAAAAACACGAGTTCTCTTTTAACCTCGCAGGTTTGTCAACCTATACTGATGAAACTGGTGGTCTATTATTGATGGAGGCTATCGTGAAGGCAAAAACGGCTGAAATTGGTTATGTTCAGTCAGGTATCAAAGGTACCCAAGCAATTAACCTTTTATCATCAACCTTGAATGTTCAAGACGGCGGTTGTGGATGGTCTCCATCAGGTCAAACTACCTTCACTCAAAGAGACATCACTGTATGTAACTACAAAGTGAACGAAAGTTTGTGTCCAGCGGCGTTGAACGACTACTGGGCTGGTCAATTCTTGAACGCAGGTTCATACAACGAGACAGTTCCTTTTGAGGAGCAAATCGCTAAATTGAAGGTAGAGCAAATCCAAAAGTATGTAGAAGACAAACTTTGGAAGGCATTACCTGCGGCTTCGGGCGGAACTGACTGTTTCTGGGGCTTCGGATACTTGTTTAACAACTCTGGTTCTACAGGTGTGAACATCGTATCATCAGCAACTACCCCCGCTATCGGTTCTATGATGACCGCTGTAGACGAGGTTATCACCGCTCTTCCTGACAAGGTTCAAGAGGACACCGACCTGGTTGTGCTGATGTCAATGGCTAACTATAGAAAATACCAAATTGACTTACGAAATAGCAATTGGTACGCTTTCGTACCTGAAAGTAGAGAAGCAGGTGTTACTTTCACCATCAAGCACCCTGGTACTAACATTGAGGTTTACGGTATCCCTGGTATGTCAGGAACTGACCAAATTGTTTGTGGTAAAAAGTCACAATTAATTGTCGGAACTGACCTTATGACGGACAGCGAAAGATTAGAGATGTTCTACGACAGAAATGATGACGAAGTGAGAGTAAGATGTAACTTCAAAATTGGAGCACAAATTCCTTTCCCATCTAACTGGGCTTCTAACGGTCTTTGGGTATAATTTACCCCCAATGTAATTATGTGGTGGTTGAAAAATACCACCACTTTTTTACCAAAAAATAAACTAAAAAAAAATTAAAAATTAAAGAATATGAGTTATTCAGCGTGTCTACAAACAGCGTCAATTAATTTGGGTTGTGCTTCTAATGTTGGAGGTATTACAACCGCTTATTTGGTTGCTGGCGACATCACGGGTGTAACCTACAATGCTCAAGGTGCTATCACAGGTATCACAGGCACAGGGGACATCTTTACCTACGAGGTACAAAAACAAACAAGTTCTTTAAGCGAAACCTTTAATTCAAGTTTAGAAAACGGGACATTATACTACACTCAAGACCTTTTACTCAATTTCCACAAGATGGAGCAAAGTAAGAGGAACCAAGTAAAGTTAATGGCTCAAAATAGAGGGCTTAAGGGATTTTGTTTAGATAACAATAACACAATATGGTATTTGGGTAACGACTTTGGTGGAGGTTATCTATCTGCGGGTTCTGGTGTGACTGGAACAGCATTTGGTGATGCTAACCAATACAGCGTAACATTACAGTTCTTCTCAAGAGAACCAATGACTACTTTGGATGGAACATTGGCACAAGTTGTGTCAGGTTTGACCATCAACCCATAAGAAAGTTATATTTACCTATAAGGGGGAGGGTTTAACCCCTCCCTTTTTTTTTAACACAAAATACGATGCTTTTAATTAAAAAAGGACAAACAAATACTCTCTCGGTTAGTGTGTCGTTGAATGCGACCATTTCTAACCCATACTATCTATTCTCATTCACCAATATCTTATCAAAAGAGAAGGTTAATTTCGTTCCAAATAACATCACAAATGGAACTGAAGACAGATATGACGAGTTTGAGTTCATTGAAGGAACTCCTGTCAATTTAACAGCATCAACGCCAACGGTAAATTTCATCTATGAAGGTCAATATTGGTGTGAAATTTATCAACAGAGTGGGTCAACCAATACAAACCCAAGTTTAAGTTCAGGTATGATATGGGACGGAAGGGCTCAAGTTTTAGATGACTGTCCTGATGACCAATATTACCAGTGGGAGAGTGATAATGAGGACAACGCAAACTACATTTTCCTTGCTTCTGACGAGGTTTGTGGTATAACACCATCACCAACCCCAACTCCGTCCATTACACCCACTAAAACGACCACTCCTACACCTACATCTACTCCTGTTCCTTCACCTTCGGTTACACCAACATCAACTGTAACCCCCACCGTAACAACCACACCATCTCCAACCCCTACTCCTAACCCTGTATGTCCGTCTGAATTGACTTATTCAATATCACCAGACCCTATTGGATTTAGTGGAACTTATACAATGGTGGGTTTTGGTTATTCTCAAAACCTTGGCTTTATTATTATAAACACATCAGGAGCAGCACCTGATGGTGAGTTTTACCCTGTGTTCAGAGAGGGTGCCACAAACAATTTTATCGCAGCGAGTTTTTTGGGAGCCATTTATCAAGGTTGGTATATCACTGATACTACTTTTGCAAATTATACTCTAATATCAACCGACTTGGTTGCTATATTCAATTACAACTATCCAAAGCCAGGGTTACAGACAAATGGTTCAACAATAACCTATCCATCTAACTGTCCTACGCAGACCCCGACACCTACTAAAACCCCTACAAGAACACCTACACCTACCGCAACTAAAACTCCTACGCCTACACCTACTATAACTCCTACAACAACTCAAAGTCCTACCCCAACATCTACTTTAACCCCCACTCCTACTCCGTCAGGGACACCTACCTTATTTGATGTTGGATTTGGTTTTGATGCGAACTATATGAGTTCGGTTTATAATGACGGAAATAGTATGTATTTTATGGGTCTATTTAACCTATTCAACGGAACTTTAAGACAGAGTATAGTAAAGACCGATTTGGTAGGTAATATTGATACTTCTTTTGACGCACAAATTCAAGCAAGTAGATTTGTTAGTAGGGTAGTTGAAGCGGACGCAAACAATTTCTACATCAGTGGAGGTTTTAACTCCGTGGCTGGTAACACCGCACAATTCATTACCAAGATTAGTAAAACTACGGGTGCTGTATCAGACCCCAACTGGTTAGGAACAAACGCACAGAACAATGTGTATGAGTTTATAGTTGATGGAACTGACCTTGTTTTAACGGGGACATTTACCTCATATAAGGGTTCAAGTAGAGGTAGAATTGTAAAAGTTAGTTCAACCAATACAGTTGTTAACACTATATTCACGGGTGCTGGTTTTAACTCAACCACTTATGGAGTATTAAAGAACCTCGCAGGAAACTATGTTATTTGGGGTTTATTCACAACCTATGATGGAGCAACCGCAAACAGAATTATTGAGGTCAATTCAACTACAGGAGTTAAAACCGCTCTATTCGGGACGGGTGCTAATAGTTCTGTATCTCAAGTATTCCAAGATAGTTTAGGTAATTACTACATTATTGGTAACTTATCTACACTCAACGGGGTTGCGTGTGGTAAAATAACTAAAACTGATAGTAGTGGAACAATTTTAGCATTCAGTAATAATATGCCAGGTTCAGTCCCAACAGGTGCGTTCTTGGATGAGAGTAATGGGTATGTTTACGCTTTAACATCATTCACAACAGCGGGTTCTAACCAATATATTTTAAGATATGATACATCTACTTTAACCCGTGATACTACTTGGGATAGTAATACATCAAATGTAGTGTCATCAAGTTCATCATTTACCCCTGGTGATATAGGAACTAAAGATTCTACGGGTAAAATATACTTGGTAGGTTCGTTCTCATTGTGGGATAGTCAAACATTTAACCGATTAGTTGTGGTAGATAACAACGGTAACTTACTCTCCTATGTATAATACCCCCTCAATTTTTATATTTAATAGTATATGAAAAACCATTTAGAAAAATTTGAATTCCAAACGGTCGCACTTCCATCATTTGAGGAGGTGTTGAACAATAAGGACTTTGTATATTGGGGTGGAGACAACCTTTGGCCAAGACACTCAATAGAATTATACAACTATTCCTCAATTAATAGAGCGTGTTTGAACGCAAAAAGAGATGGTGTATGGGGTAAACAACTCCTTATTGATGGTCAGGATGCCAACCTCTATATGGTCAACGCCAGTGAAAGTTTAAGAACCCTCTACAAGAAGGTCGCTATGGACTTTGTTATCCACAATGGGTTCTCAATGAATGTCATTAAAAGACGAGACGGAGAGGGTATTAGTGAGATGTATCAAATGGATATATCCAAACTCCGTTCAGGTAAGGTGGACTTTAGGGACTATGTCCAAAAATACTATTATTCAGCCGATTGGAGGGACACAAGAAAGTATAAAATACTTGAGATACCCGCCTTCAACCTTGATAACCCTGAACCATCACAGATATATTGGTATATGGGGTACGCTCCAAACCAAACTTATTACCCAATGCCCGAGTGGATAGGTGGTAGAGTGGCTGTGGAGATAGATATTAACATCAAAAATTTCCACTTACAGAACTTACAGAACGGGTTTTTCCCGTCAATATTCATTTCCTTGAATAATGGGGTCCCTTCAGAGGAGGAGAGAAGTCAGGTGTACCGTCACTTAATGGATAAATACTCATCCACAAATAATGCTGGCGGGATGTTCCTGAATTTCGCAGATGATAAAGAACACGAACCAACCATTACACCATTGACCCCCAACAGTAGTGATACTTTTTACAGGGATATGGATGATATTGTTCGTAATACCATCCTTACATCACACCGTATTACCTCACCTAAACTACTTGGTATTGAGACACCAGGGTCATTAGGGTCAAAAGACGAGGTTGTTGAAGGTTATGAACACTTCTTGAGAACGGTAATTGTCCCACTTCAAGACCAGTTACTCGCAGAGTTTGAGAAATTGTTGTTCTTAAGAGACAAAAAATTACATAAATTAACCATTGTTCAAAACGAAATTTTTGACACGGATAAAACAGAAAGTATCACACCACTTTTATCATAATGAGTTCTACATTATTAGTATCAGCAAAAAAGGTCAAGTCGTTTACGGAAGTAAATGAGAATGTTGACGAAATTCTCCTTTTGGCAAACATACAAATTGCCCAAGATTTGGGACTTCAGGGTCTATTGGGGACTCGCTTCTTCACGCATATTTTGGACGGAGCAAAAAATAATACCCTAACCGCACCTGAATTGACCTTATTACAGGACTACATCCAACCGTATCTTTTATGGAGAGCGACTTGGGAAGCCCTACCAACTCTGTATATGAGAGTGATGAATAAGTCGGTTATAGTGGGTTCTACGGAACAGGGTAACCCTGTGGGTTCAAAAGACCTGAATTACCTCCGTAATATCCACGAAAACAGGTTTAGTTTCTACGCACAGAGGATGATGGACTACATCCAAAACCATCCAAGTGACTATCCATTGTATTTCCAATACACATCTACCGATGGTATGCCCCCATCAAAGGAGAATTATTACGCAGGTTTACACATTGAACCAGGTAAAAGACGCTTACCAAAGGTTGGAACCGCTGGTGGATACGGGTTTTTACCATCATACACAGACCCAACAGACCCTGACTACTGTTGTTATGGGTTTTAATTAATTGAATATGTTTACAGATACTACTTTAACTATCATTATAACGACTGTTACGAGTGTTTTTACCTATCTGGTAGGACGCAACAGGAAGCAAAAGGAGGTAGACAGTATAACCCTCCAAAACCTTGAAAAGTCCATTGATATCTACAATAGAATTATTGGTGATTTGAGTGAACAAGTTATTAAATTAAACTCAAAAATAAGTGACTTGGAAGAGAAGGTTGATAACCTGTTATCAGAAAACCTTGAACTCAAGAAACTAATGAAACTACACGATAAAAAAGTATCCGCAAATGCCAATTCCAGCACCGAAATTTGATGAAACTCAACGAGAGTATGTATCTCGTTGTTACAAAGAAATTAAAAATGAATACGATGATGCTGTTGCGTTCGGTATTTGTTACAACAAATGGAGAGAGAAAAAAATGCTCGCTATCTCCAAGATGAAAAGGAAAAAGAAGTAGGGGTATTACTCAAATTTTACCCCGTATTTTTCGTATATCCGAGCCTTGAACTGTTCGTGGATGTTTTTGTCCACATCGTAGTTCAAACACTTTAAGAATAACTTGGTGTCCCTAATGAAACCTTTTAGTCGTGAGGTCTGTAATTCCTCCGCCATATTGAGACCATCCCTCTCATAGTGGTTGGTTCTGTTATTACAACACTCGGGACAGGTTCTGGCTCCAACATAGTAGTTGGTCATTGGTTTAGTCACCCCACAATTTTTACAAGTTACAATTTCCATTTGATATAAATATAATTTTTATTATATTTAAGTGTAGAGGGGGGTAGGTAATGTTCGGTTTTGTTACTCCCATTTGATGAGTTATTCCAACCCCCTCTAAATGTTTATCTTTTGTAAAACCACCTTCGGGTGGTTTTTTTTTTCTCCATACTTGACAACTTTTATGTGTTCTAATATATTTATTAAAAAACAAATATTATGAACACTGAAAACAAAAAAACAAAATTTGCTTACATTGATGCCGAGGTTCACAAAGCATTGAAAATTAAGTCCGCTCAATTGGACACCACCGTTGGAAAATACATCAACGACATCCTTCGCCAGTTTGTTGAAACAGGAAAGGAAATAACCCAATAACAACCCAAAACAACCCAAAACAACCCAATGGGTTCTTTGGGTTATAAAATAACCCACTTGCTTAATAAAACAAAAGATGAAAAATTACAGTAAAAAAACCGAAGACCAATTAACCATTAGAGAAATTCTTGGGAAGGACAAATATTTGATGATGCCCTTGTCATTAGTTTCATTATATGGTGTTGAGGTCTCTTGTATGTTAGTTTACATACTTGATAAAATTGAATACTATATCAACATAAAAAAGGATGCCTTGGATACTGGTGTTGTAATATTCCGTAAGGACTTGGAGGACTTATTCAAAATTTCACCATACAAACAAAGAAAGAACGAAAGTGTCCTAATTAATGATGGAATTTTAACTGTTGAGGTTCTACAAAATGAATTAAACACATACAATTTGTATAAAGTTAATTTGGAAGAACTATGTTATAAACTGTATGAAAATACCCCCTCTAAAAAATAAATGGGGGGGGTTAAAAAATTAAAGGGGGGTATTAAAAAACTTGACGCATAACTATAACATTACTAGATATATTATTTATTTAATTAATTAAAAAAGAAATATAGTAATGTTATAGTAGGGGGTTAAAAAATTTGAGGGGGGTATAGAAATTTTAACTATGAAGATAAATGATGAAAATAGAAAGGATGGGGATATACTCCCCTCCAACGAAAAATTGAGAAACAAATTATTTCAACAGGGAGTTGAAGATGAAATGGAATTGGACAATACCATTTTTTCTAACCCCTACCTTGAAATTAAAACCGAGAGTTGGGAGTTGTTCCAAAAAACAGGTAATGTGTTCATTGAATTTGAGGCAAAGTATCCTGAAAAGAATGACTTTATCCCAAGTGGTATTCAAACTACTAAAAGTCCTGTATGGGTTTTATCTTGGAAAAATGATAGTGGTATCGTTCAACGAGTGGTTTACTGTGTTTACATCCAACATCTATTAGAAACTATCAAGGTAGGATTAGAGGAGGGGTGGGTTACCATTACTAAAACCCCTGTATTACCAACGGGAGATATCAACAGAGGTTATTTGGTACCCCTAATTAAATTGGTTGAGGATGCGTTCACCACATCCAACGACAATATCCAACAAATGCTCATTGATAACAGAACAAAACACCAAAGAAATTACAACCCAACGGAAGAAGACCGTAACACACGATTAAAAGAACTTGCTAAAAACAGAAAAAAATGAATAGAGAAGAAAAGTTAGACGGATACAAGATGGAGTATACCCCCGAATTCAACCTTTATTTCTTCTTTACAGGACAAAAACCTCTTGAGTTAGGGTTTGTATTGTATGAGGATAAGAAAGTCGTTCTAAAACAAATTATGGGGACAATTACTGAAGATAAAATTCTTGATAAAGTATGGGAGTTGGTTGAGACCTACCTCAAGGATAAGGAACTGACGATGAAAGTTATCAGGGAGGTATCTTGGAAGAACCCAAATTTTTTCCGTCCTTGATATTTATGGTAATGGAAGCAAAAGATATTGAGGACAAAATTGACGATATCTTGGATTTGGATACTGGTAAAGAATACCTCATTACCTTGTATTTGATAAATGAGGACGGTATGAGGGCTCACGCCTTTACAAACATTCAGGAAGTGTTTAAGGTGTTGTCAAGGGTGTTAGAAATTGTCAAACAGGAGAAGGTAGATGACCTTGAACTTGAAATGGACATTGATAAAATAGTATGGATGAAAGATGATAAAGGCTGATAAATTTCAAGTAGGACAGAGGTACCTCAACTCATCAGGGTGGGAGGTAACCATCATAGGATGGGGTAAACCCCCACACTCAATTATTATGTGGGGTATCAATTTCAAGGACGGTAATAATGAGGAGGTTGAATACAAGTCAACTCACGACCTTGAATATTTTTTGAATTCTTGGAATTTTGTTTTGGTGGTTTGAGAACTTTGTTTTACCTTCGTGGTGTTAAACCTTAAAAACAAAACCAAGACAATGAAAAAAGAACTGATGACAATGGAGGAAAAGAAGAAACTTGACCCCAAAGAACTGATGGAGAACGGACTAACCCGTGAAGAAAACGAGAAACTTGAACAGAGTGGAGGTATGATATCCCTACTGGCGGGTATCTTCTCACTGGTGATGGGTATCTATGTCTTATCAATGGTAATGTAAGGAGACCTATGAAACACATCCTTATCTCCGCAACCATTATGGTATCTCTGATGTCTTGTCAGAGTGAAATAGAAAAACTCCAAGAGACCGAAAAGAACCTATGGGTTCAATACGACCTCCTCAAGGAAGAATTGAGACACAAGGACAGTGTATGTGCTGTGTTAGCAGAAACCGCTTGGGAGAACAACAACCCCAATTACAAAGATGATAGTATCTATCAGCACTACGACACCCAACGACAGG
>JACCDP011055236.1_pt1 | contig 29613 bp, 25 predicted proteins | sample 7445841 | NCBI WGS metagenome assembly JACCDP01 (sample SAMN15323441, study PRJNA562643) | freshwater metagenome | isolation source: river surface water | place: USA:Blue River Watershed | collected 2017-08-17 | reverse complement strand
GCATCACGCAACAGTTGATTGGATGAATTAATCCGGTCGAGCATTTCGGCTTCGACGCGTGGCAAATCATCGGACAAACCGACACGGTGCAATATTTCATTGATTTGTTGTTGTGAAAGACGCGACACTGCGCTTCCGGATGCAACTGATTGAGGCATCGTCACGCCTTTTCCGTCATGGGAAGCCTACCCCACGAGCATACTTACCATGCACCACGTACCACTTCGAGTTTGCTTAGATGTGCGGCTTCACTGAGACTCGCTAAATAGGTCAAGTCACTGCCGTATTCGATGACCGAAATACTCGCATTAGTAACCCAAATGCGGTTAATGCCATCCATGTGCATACCGAGTGCGTCCGCAACGAGAATTTTGACCACCACATCATGCGTCGATACCAGGATGGTCTGATCGGGGTGCTGTTTGATGATGCGTTCTTTGAAATCAAGTACCCGCTTGAGGATGTCACTAAAGCTTTCACCACCTGGCATATGTGAACGCGTAGGCGTCATCCGCCACTCACGCAACCCATCACCATACTTGGCGATGACTTCGTCAACCATCAAACCAGCCCACTCACCATGGTCAATTTCAATCACAGCTGGTTCAACCACAAACGGTGTATCAGGATGAAAGCGATGCACGGCTTCGCCAGTGAGGCGCGCGCGCTGTAACGGACTGGCATAGATGGTGTGAAACGATTCAGAACGCAAGCGCTCTGCGAGTGCGGCAGCCTGTTTGACACCCATTTCTGAAAGTGGTGCATCAAATTGCCCCTGATAGCGGCCAATTCGATTCCATTCGCTTTCACCATGACGAACAACTACTAGTCGCATATGGTATGCTACCCCTCAGATACAGTACTACTGCTGTTTATTATACAACGCGATACACGACAATGCACACTGATACTTCACAACCACTCATGCCACAACTCCGCCAGGCACTCGACAAGGCGGAACCATTCGCGCTCGTCTTTCACGAACACCCTGATGGTGCCCAACAGCTGATCACACTCATTGATCATATCAACACCCTGAGTGCACAGTGCGACGCAGCAGGATACGACATCGCCGCAGAACATGTCCGTGTAGTTGCACTCAACAGTCGTGTTAAACGAAATGCGCGGCGCATCATCCAATCACTGAACAACAGCCACGCATCAGTTCCCGGCAGTATTCGTGCCGAGCTCGATGTGTTGGTGCAGCGACAACAGCAACAATGGCGGATGCGACTGATGCGAATCGCGCTGATTGGCATTGCGGTGGTCGCAACTGGCTGGTACGTAGTCGCAACCACTCCACCAAGTGCCGACACGACGGCTATTCTGAATGCGATAACTGATGACGACTATGGCAATGCGTACCAGTTGGCACAACAAGAGGCGCAAACCTTTCCACAAGACCTCGAATCACAGATTTGGCTTTCTGTGCTCGCTGAATATCACGGTGACAGCACCACCGCCGCACGGGCGTGGCAACGGGCCCAAGCAATCAACCCACTCGATGCGACAACCCTGTACATGCGTGGCAATAATCGGGTGCTCACCAAACAATTTGCACTGGCTACAGCAGATGCCAACCAGTTGCTGAGCAACACGGTATCACGGCCAGAGGGACTCTTTTTGCAGGCAAGTATTGCAGAAGCGCAAGGGGATGTGACTCAGGCGATTGCCTTCATGCGCCAAGCGGCCGATGCAGCAGAGGCTGCCAACCGTGGCGAATTTGCTGTGTTGATTCGCATTCGCATGGGTGGACTGATGCAATACGGCATCCCGCAGAAACCGTAGCTACGACTCATCAAAGAGGTCAGCGATACTCGCTTGCCCGGCCGTCGGCTGCACTGATGTCGACGATGCGGCGCTTGCGATACCCCCACCCATGGCCTGATAGAATGCTTCGTCATAGGCGCGGGTGCGTACCACAACCGGCATGGGCACAGCATGCCCGAGAATGAGGCACTGCTGGCGTGAATCGAGCGTGGATAGCACGGTACGTAATGCGCCTGAACCACTCACACCGGTAAAAACTGCGTCAATGTCTTTTTCGTCGTTGAGCAATGCGGTAACACGACTACCGAGTTGGCTCATCACATCACTATCAATCGACGAAGGGCGTTGGTCGACGACCAGCAGCGTCACGCTGTATTTGCGCATCTCACGTGCAATCGTACCAAAGATGGTTTGTTTGGCGGCAGTAGGATTCAGAAATTTGTGCGCTTCTTCGATGGTTATGACAAGCTGTGGCGGTTTATCCGCTTTGTTCTTGCTCGTCAGGTAACGTTCCGTTTTTTCACGCCAGCGCGCATGGATTTTGCGCGTAATAATGTTGGCCACCAACATATAGTCAATCGTGTTATCAAAGCGCCCAAATTCCAGCACCACGTGCTGTTTGTTCATCAGATCGTCGATAAGCGTATCCACTACACCATTTGTTTGGTTGGTCACATACCCACGCCGGCGCAATGCTTCGAGTTTGCGTTTGAGTGCACTAAGCGATCCATAATGCGTACCCGTGCGTTGGGCAAATGCTTCAATCTCATCGGGAGGCATGTCGAGGAGTGTGCGCAACCATTCATCATTGAATTCATCGGTGAGGCGATAAGCAGATTCAGCAGCAGTCGCATTGAGATTCAACTCATTTTGGATGAGCAGGATGTCTTCAACCTCGATTTCGTTGAGGCCGATACGGATTTCTTGGTCATACTGAGCACCACGCCGACGGGTAGACTCTGCATCGAGCGTATAAATACGCACCACAGGTCCAAAAATCTTGCGCAACCCTTTGACGAATCCCCCAGCCTCGGATGATGCGTCACTGGCGTATTCTGAATGCATATCAAAGATGAGATTTGCGGCCACATTAGCCTTGATGGTACCACTCAACAAGAGTCGTGTCAGAAAGCTTTTACCGGTGCCACTTTTGCCAAACACGCCATTTGAACGTTCTACCAAGCGATTCAAATCGATGCAGACGGGCACGTTCATGTCGAGGGGACGGCCAATTTCGAAATGTGTTGCATCCTCTTTGCCAAAGACGCGTGTAAAGTCACGCTCATCGGCATCATAGACGGGTGAAAAGTGCGCAGGAATGGTTTTGACTGGCAGTAACCCTTCGCTGACGTCTCGTGGCAACATCAACGATGGTCGCAAGGCAATATTGCCGTATGTGGTGGTACCAACGAGCACTTCTTGCAGAAATGCATCATCACTCGGTGGGTCGATTAACACATTCGCAGAGGTCGCCGCTAATTCAACATCAGTGAGCATCGCAAAAAACTCATGCTGCACACCATGGATGAGCAAGAACTGACCGACACGGAGCGATTCAATCGTCTGGGAGGCATCAACACGAGCCATCAGCCCATCTGCCAATGAGCCACTGGTAATTACGCCGAGACGTTTGCGGTGTTCCACGGCATCACCCCCATACTACACATACATCTAGCGTCATTATACTGTATCCCCATTGGCAAACTGGCCAATGGGGATACAAGCTTAGCTGCTAGCGTGGCATACGGCGCATGGGGCGCACATAACGACGTGCTGGCATGCGCACCACACGCGCGGTACGATCAGCGCTCTCTGTGGCAGCATTGCGGCGCAACTCAATGGTGTCACGATGATATCCAAGCGTGACCATAATATCGTTGAGGTGTTGTGCTGGTGTTTCACGCAATACGAGCGTATCGTCTTCGTACTCAATGATGATGCGGCGCATCTCTGGGGTCAAACAATGGTGCGCACCACCACGACCAGCAATCATCTGTTGATAGGCACCAATCCCAAAAAACGCCAGCACGCTGCGTTCGCCACTCACTGGCAAAAACAGTGGTGCTTGGCCAGAACGGGGGTAATAATCATCAGTATCACACGTATACCGACCAGCAAGGCGCACGGGACGCACCGGCATATGCCAGTCGTCGAGTGGCAACACGATAAATTGCTGCCCTTCGACAATCAAGGTATCGGGGAGCGACACCATCAAACTACCGTTGAGCAAATACCAATCCGGTGCGCCACCACGGCCAGCCTTGACTGCGCCGACTTCCATGAGATAGACACTATGGGATGCCACCGTATAACGCCCAAATTCACCGACCAGATGCGGCACTGCCACACCTACACGTGCACAGGCGTGTTGCATGGTGCGCATCACCCCTTGCAGGAAGCCTTGGTAATCGAACACAAAATCAATGGCGTAGGCATCAGTGGGCATACCACCACCAAAGTTGAAAAAGCGCAAATCAGGCAGCTGCGCAGCCAACGCAGCATATGCATCAACAGACGCGCCAAGCCGAACCTGCCATGCCTGCGCATCCTCCATTTGACTCCCAACCATGGCGTGATACAGGACAAGCTGGTGTGGCGTATGCTGTAGCATCTGTATGGCGTGCTGTATTTCATTGGGTGTCAAGCCAAAGCGCTCACCACCAGGATGATCTGCATCCACGTCGCCGATGTCAAAGCGCGCACGTACCCCCAACATGAGTGGTTGGGTGCAATGACGAATCAAGTAGTCGAGCTCTGCCAAATCATCGATGATTGGGATGATGCGTTCATAGCCTGCCTCGCGCAGCGCAATCATCGCATCACGATAGACGATATCTTTGGAACCGTTGCAAAACATGTAGCGGTCATTGGCGAGAATGCCTTGGCGCCACAGTTGATGCGCAATAATGATGTCAGCTGATGCCGATGTTTCATAGTGTGCACCGGATTGCAGCGCGGTGCGGACGACTTCTTCGGCGAAATTGGCCTTGGTGGCATATGCAAATACGAACTCACCATCATACTGTGTGGCTTGCCGCGCAAACGCAACTTTGGCATGCATGGCTTCAATTTGGCGTGTAATCAGGGGCAGAAATGCAACCTCAAGGGGTGCCCCATACTGCTGAATCAACTCATTGAGATTAATGCGATCATCTAAAAACAGCTGCCCATTGCGACGGCTAATGAATCCATTCAATCGACCATCGGCGGGTACGCCAAACTGCTGGCGCATGTGTTCGATATAGGTGTGATCGTTCAATTCAGCGTTTTCTCCTTCACAGCAAAAGTATCAAGAATACATATCCACATCACTGGCTACGTCGACGCAATCTCACTACCATAAAACTGGCATGGCGACTCGTCAACCAACTCGCAGAGGGCACCAACACAACACGGCGTAATGCCGTCTGAATCCAATGAATCATCACAGAATTCCTCCATACAACAACGATACCGCGCAGGTAATCGCTGTCATACGCGAGACGGTTGGTCTGGTATGTACGCTGTAGGGAAAAGGATGGGTGAGGAGCTAGGAAAGGGAAAGACGCACGCCCATACGCAACCCGTCAGCGGTGACAACGCCACCTGTGAGTTTGTTTGTGCAAACGTCCATATACCCTCATGAAAGCCTGTCCGGTGGTTCTCACGACTACACACATTGGAGTCATAGAACACTCGACGGTGACACGTGATGTCATCACATCGCCGGAGGCAAGAACCCGCGGTAAATTACTTACCGATTCGATATTGTATCAAGTTTTCGGACAATGTCAAGCACTTTTTTAAACATCTGCATTATCTGCATTACAATGCATTATTTCTGTGCCATTGAGACATGCTACAATACAGCAACGATAGTAGATTGGAGCCATTGATGAGTATTGCCATTTTTGGAAGCATCAACATGGATCTCGTCGTTCGTGCGGCACACATCCCAGCCCCTGGTGAAACAATCATCGGCACTGATTTTGTGACTGTCCCAGGTGGCAAAGGTGCCAATCAGGCAGTGGCAGTTGCGCAGCTCGGTGGCGGGGCCTACATGCTCGGCGCCGTGGGTGATGATGGATTCGGGCATCAACTGTGTGACAGTCTGGTAGGGTATGGTGTCGATATAGCGCATGTGCGCCGAATCCCTGGCGCCTCGGGAGTCGCTCTGATTACCGTGGATGACCGTGGCGAAAACAGCATTGTGGTTGCATCTGGCGCAAATATGCGCATGCAACACGAAATCCTTGATCGTGTTGCGCAGGTACTTGCGGGGTGCACCCATCTGTTGCTCCAACTCGAAATCCCGCTCGAACTGGTGACAGCCGCGCTCCAGCTCGCACGACGGCGCGGCGTAACAACCATTCTCGACCCAGCGCCTGCGCCAAACATGGTGCTGCCCAGCGAGCTCTATCAACACGCAGACATTATCACGCCCAACGAGCACGAAACTCATCAGCTCACTGACATCATGCCTAACACCGATGAACGCGCCCAGGCTGCCGCAAACGTGCTCCATGCACGCGGTGCCGCACATGTCATCATCAAACGCGGTGCACAAGGTGCATACTGGAGTCATGCGGGGAGCACGCTGAGCATCCCTGCAGTACCCGTTGTGGTCGTTGACACGGTTGCTGCTGGTGATTGTTACAATGGCGCACTCGCATGTGCGTTGGCACGTGGCGAACCCATGCCGTCGGCCATGCGATATGCGGCGGCAGCAGCAGCAATCGCAGTAACACGCCGCGGCGCCCAGCGTTCCATGCCCACTGCCGCAGAAGTCGATGCATTACTCCGATAACTCTTCGTGATCGCGACTCCGTGCTTTTGCGGCACGCAACCGGTCGATACGCGTGGGGGGTGCAGGCGGAGGGTCAGGCGGGACCGTGGGCACCGTGGGCACCGCTCCACGTATACGGGTAAGACGACCCGTTTGCGGCATAACGATGCCACGCCGTAGCGCGATTTCACCCACAAATAAGCACAACGCACTCAACACGAACCATACTGATATATCACGGGTAGCGGTGGGGTGTTGCGTGGTTGGGAGCCAATACGTTTCATCAATCGTCGAAAGCACACGCCCACCGCTACCGCTGGCAATTTCTGCTAATAATGCGGTACCGTCTCGCACCGCAAGCTCGGCACGACTCTCAAGAATAACGCCACGAACGAGTGTTGTCGTAGCGTGTGACGCTCGAATCAAGTATTCCCCACTTGCGATATCGCGGATCTGCCCCACCCATTGATCGACACCACGTGCGGATAGCGGCACCGCAAGCAGTTGTCCGTTGGTGCCAATCAGTACCACTTCTGGTGCAGTCTGTGCACCGCTGCTGGTGATGGCGACATCAAGAATGTCGTCATGCCAAAACCATGCCATATCAAGGACTTTGTCACTCGGTGGCAACAGCGGAGTCAAGAGCACAGGTGCAAGTGTCGCCAACACGGCAGATTCGCTCCATGCACGCCCCCATCGCCCGGCCAAATCACTCGTCCATGCCATGCTTTGACCACGCCCCACACTACGCAATGCCCACAGCGGCGTCAACTCGTCGATGTGCATGAGCACCCGGGTATCATCGTACGCAGACGTGCGGTTGTAACCATACACAGGGACTGACGCAGGAAGGATGCTCAACCAGGGGTCGTTGGCAACACGGGTGGGGATGACTGTTGTCTCAACGATATCGCGACTGGCGATGCGTGTGGTGTCTTCGAGAAAGACGTCCGCAAGTTGCTGTGGATCACTGACTTGATACGCGGTACCGTTGCCGAGCATTGCCAAACGACGCAGAGTGGTCACATCGGCATCAGCCCCAAGCGCAATCGTACTGACTGTGACATTTTGGGCGCGTAATTCTTGCACGATAGCATCGCTAGGGGTGGGGTCAACTCCATCAGAAAGTAAAATCACATGACGTACATCTCCACGCAACGTTGCAGCCTGTGCTGCAGCAAGTGCCAGCCCGGACTTGATGGATGTGCCGCCATCACTTGTAACGCTACCGAGTGCCTGAGCTACGACTTCGTCACTGGGGAGCGGTTGCGGTGGCAGTGCCCACGCCGCTGTATCAGCAAAAAACGCTACTCCCACGGTATCGCCCCGTTGCAGATTTTGGATAGCACGAAAGGCGGCTTCTTTGGCGAGATCGAGCATGCTCAATGTACCAACACCGCTGTTCATACTGCCACTACGGTCGATGACCAGCATTAAATCCATGCGTTTGCGCGGCTGTGTATCAAGTGGTTCAAGTGATACTGCGGATATATCTGCGAGTGGTGAGCGACGGAATCCCCCGGCACCGTAACTATCCGCACCACCAACCCACAGAAAGCCCTTGCCGAGTGTGGTCACGTTGGTCACGATTTGGTTCATGACAGCCACCGGAACATCACGCGCTGCAGTGTCAACAAGCACCACGACGTCGTGTGTGGCAAAATCGGTCAACCGCGTACTCACATCTCGTGGGCGCGCCAGCATCACCTGTACGCCGATCTGTTGCCATGCTGCTACAAGTTGTGTCGCCCGCGCCGGCGGATCAGCAAGCACAAGAATGCGCGGCGCACCACTTTGCTCGATGATGACCTCTTGGCGATTATCTGCTTGAAACTGATCTGCACGAGCCTGCACGGTAAACGCCAATCGATGGATTCCAGCGGGCAACGCAGGGATTGCTACCGCAATACGCTGTGTGCCTGCTACAAGACTGAGTGGTTGCTGCAACAATTCGTTATTGCCTTCGCTGACGCGAATTTCAGCCGATTGTGCAACTGCACTGTGGATGAGCACGGTGGCAACCGTCGCACCACTGCCGCGGATGCGTTGTGGGAGTTGTACCGCAGTCAATGCTAAAAATGGCGGCTGGCGCTGAGTAATGAGTGGCACCACATCGACACGCACGTTGCGTGCTAGCATGCTTTCGGTTATTTCTGGTAGACGCCCACGTGTCTCATTGCCATCTGACAACATGAGTACCCGGGCTTCGTATTCACTCGGAATCAGCGATGCTGCTAATGTGACTGCCTCTGCAAGTGCAGAGGCCTGAGTGTCACGCATCAGCACACTCGAGCTGTCGCGTAGCGACTGCTGGGGTACTGCGGCAATCAGCGGCTCTGCAGCCACATCAACTATGCCCAAGAGCGCCATGGGTGGTTGCGTGTGCTGGAGTTGATCCATTATCAATGCTTGTTGGGCCCGTGCATTTGCATCGATTGAAGCCGAAACATCACGTACGACCACCACACCTACTGCGGTTGGCGGTAGAAAAATCATGGGCGCTGAGAGGGCCACAATCAACGCAAGTACTGCACTCATACGGCAAATGAGTGCCCACGAACTCCCCCAACTGTGCCCTTCTATTGGGGTACGCCACCACCACAGTAGAGCCATAGCCGGGAGACACAACACAAGCATCCACGGCGTATTGATGCTGATTGTGCTCATGTCACCCTCCGCGTCCACCATGTGAGTGCACGCTCGCACAACAGGAGCACCAAACTCAACCACAGACACCACGCTCGCAATGACAAACCCACCTGCAGGCCAAATGTTTGCCAACTACTCGTCGTTACATCACGTTGTGTGGCTGATTCCCACGGTGCCAAGAGATTCGCTACATACCAGTCCGTATCGATTTGATACGCACCAATGTTAGTTATGTCTACTAAATACCATTTTTGGTTGATTTGTGTCAAGCGTGCAGTCATAGGAATTGGTTGTGCCATCAGTTGTGGTGGCGTGGTAAGCGTACGCGCCGTTTGTACCGCAAACGGGCGACCAGTTTGCATCGAATCGCTCACTGCTGCAGGTGCCAAGTAGCGTAACACATTACGCACGAGGAGCGGAAACTCCACACGGAGGGGCAAATCGGTGTGTGTCAATGCAAAGCCAAATACCACATGTGCGACACCATCATCAACCCCCACATAGGCGTGAGTGCCGAGACTACTTTGGAGCCAACGTTGCCCCCAAATCGGCGTTGTAAGCAACGACGCAGTGACGATTTGGGTGCTCTGCAAGTCGACATCCTGCGCAAGGAGCGCAGCATCCCCCAATAGGGTAGTCGGCACCAATACCGGAAAGGAAGCTTGCGTTGGTTGCGGTGGATTAATCAGCCATGTGGGGAGTACCGTATCCGTGGGAATGGTTGCAGGCGAATCAATGATTGCAATATCTGCATCATCGATTTTGGCAACGCGTATCACGTTGGGAAGTACCTGGAGTGCAGCTGGGAGAAACCGCGTATCCAGGCTCTGCAAATAGACTCGTAACGGTGTCTGCGTCGGTTTACGCCACCAATACACATCATCATCAGCGAGGGCATCTGCAGCATCTGGCTGGAGTGCCACCACAAGGACATCAGGAACTACCGGCATACTAAATGACCACGTTGCTGGCACACCGAGGCGTGGATTCACATATGTTGCATCGTACAGTGTGCCGCTCACATCGCGTACTTCGAGGAGTCTTGGTGTAGGCGCAGCATTCCCGTCTATGGCCACACTGACGACTCCTTGCCAGCCAGTAGCCGTAGACTGCATGGTGACGCCCTGAATATAATAATTGGGGGCATCGCCCCCAATCGGCACACGTTGCCACCCCGCCGGCCAGTCGGTCGTCTGCCACAGTGCTGCATCATCGCTAATGACAAAAAGTTCGCTACGCTGATTATCGAGCGCACGGAGCTGGGGGAGCAGTGCCCGCATATCGCCCGCTACCGGGACTGCAGTCAGTGCTGCAACGATTCGTTGCGCATCCGCACGATCACGGAGTTGATTCCCACGAATCTGCATGGTGGCATTGATTTCTACAATTGTAAAACGGGTTGCCACTGGAGCCGTGTCAATGAGTGCCTGCGCCTGCTGTTTGGCAATATCGATACGCACTCCTTGCGGTGTGCGGGCGCGCATGCTTGCACTCGTATCGATGACAAGCACGCGAGTGGGCATCGTCGCTGCTGCCGACCACACTGGGCCAGCAGCAGCAAACACCAACAAACCACAGATGATCAGCCGAAGCACAAACAGCCACCACGGGTTTGGCCACGTCACCGGGCGACGGCTGCGCTGTTCGGCAGTAATAAACTGCCAGAGTTGAAGTGACGGTACAGGGTGGCGTGTGGCTCGTGTACGCAACACATGCCACACCACCATTACTCCGATGAGCGGACCACCAAGCCACCAAACCCATGTATCAATGAAACTCACTGGCACACCTCAACGATGGTATGCATGAGATTACGCTGATCATCTACGAGGTGATACTGGACACCATAGCGGGTGCACGTGGCACGTACCACATCGAGATGATGGTCGAGTGCATCTCGATAGCGCGCACGAATCTGGTCGTCGAGTGTCACTGTATGCTCGCGACCTGTTTCGCTGTCACAGAGTGTGATTTCTCCGGCATATGGTGGCTGAAGTTCTGTAGCACCAAGCAGGTGAACAACGATGGGTTGATGACTCGCACGGGCCACACGCTGCACGAGCAATTCCCAATCAGCATGCCACAAATCACTGCACAACACGAGCGGCTGTGCCTGGAACTCCAACACGGGGAGCTCAAACAGACGCGCCTGAGGAGATACGTAAAGTTGCTCGCAATGGTCGAGCCAAAGTGCCTGGTGCGACACACTGATGACATGCTGGGGAGTAATAAGTTGGACCCGATTCAATTGACTTATGGTAATGGTACCAAGCGCAGCCACCATGCGCATTGTCACTTTCCATTTCGTCGCAAACGCAGACATCGACGCACTCGTATCAACCACGATCCGCAACTCGCTGTGTTGCATGGGGCGTGGTTGCCGCACCATGGCACGTTGCAACCGGAGCGTAGCAGCCCAGTCCACCCAGCGGATATCATCACCCGGTTGGTATCGGCGCATAAATTCTGGTTCATAGCCACGTCCACCGTGATGCGCTGCTTGCACGGCAACCATACCGCTAGCACTTGCCCCACGCCACATCCACTCGTGTTGGCGCAACCATGCGATTTCATCCGCCTGCAGGAGTTGAGACATGAGCTCCACCTTTTATGGCAGTGGTACCTGCGTCATGATTTCATTGATGAGTGCATCACTGCCTACATGCGACAACGATGCTTCACGGCGCAGTACGATGCGATGGCGCAGTGTGGGCAACAACACTTGATGAACATCGCTCACATCGACATGTAGGCGCCCAGCACACATAGCTTGTACTTGTGCAGTACGTACGATAGCCTGAACTGCACGCGGCGACGCACCATAGCGCACCAAATCACGCACCGCTGCTACCGGTGAATGGTCGGGATGCGTGGCGCGCACAAGTAGCGCAACATAGTGCAACAGCGCATCTGAAACGAGCATCTGTTGACAAACACTGCGAATTTCGTGCAACGTGCATGCACTCGGCAATATCTCGGATTGTATCGGCGCCGCAAGTGCTTCACGACGGGCGATTTCTACCAGGTCATCAACTGCGGGAAACGGCACATTGATTTGGTACAAAAAACGGTCACGTTGTGCTTCGGGGAGCGGGTAGGTACCTTCCATTTCAATGGGATTTTGGGTGGCCAAGACGAGAAATGGATCCGGCAATACATGGGTCGTACCGGCAACCGTGACAGTATGCTCTTGCATGGCCTCGAGCAATGCGCTTTGGGTGCGTGGCGTAGTCCGGTTGATTTCATCCACGAGCACTAATGAGGCAAATATGGGGCCAGGAGCAAAGCGCAACGCATACTGCCCTGGTTGGCTATCAAACAGCATCATCGTACCGATGACATCACTCGGCATCAGATCAGGGGTACACTGGACACGCCCAAACGATAGCCCGAGAAGGTGCGCCAGTGTGCGCACCAACGTCGTTTTGGCGAGTCCCGGCGCACCTTCCAACAAGACATGCCCATTGGCACAAACAGCCGTTATGACTTGTTGGATGACGAGTGGCTGACCAACAATCACACGTGCAAGTTGCGTTGTCATGTGCTGAATACAGTGTTGGGCGGTCTGCGGATTCATGGTGCTTGCTCCTGTAGTACCGCAAAATAATCAGTCACGGTCTGCTGTGCACTCCACGACACCTGCGCATCTGCAATCGCACGTGTCGCGCGTTGTGATGCGGCTGCAACAACATCAGGATACGTATATTGCAGTGCGGGTGCAGCCAGCCCGCCACCGCTGCTAAGCGTCTCATCACCACTACCTGTTGCGTATTCTCCTTGTGCGGGGATCTGCATCACATTTGTTGCATCGAGTTGTGGCACATACAGTGAAATCACTGCAGCACTCGCTGGAGTACTACTGCCACTGCCATTCCCTGCAGAATCAGAAGCAGCACTGGTTGCACTGCCTGATTGACTTTGTGAGGCACCCGACGCATCACTTGGTTGTGGATCGGGTCGCTGCTGACTACTCGCTGCTTGACTTTGTGTAGCACCTGATGCATCAGTTGGTTGTGGATTGGGTTGCTGCTGACTACTCGCTGCTGCTGCAGCATTGGCATCTGCCTGTTGATTTGCCGTCGTTGGATTGGACATCTGTGCAACACGCTGTGTCTGTTGTTTGGCATCAGCAAGTGCGCGTTGCCACGCAGCGTTTGTTTGTTGTTGTTGGACAAGTGCCGCATTCAATTGCGCAAACGCTCCATCATCGCCGGCTTGGGCGCGGGCATGTGCATCAGCCAGTGCCGCATTCACGTCCGTAGGAAGCTGCGTTGCTGCGTGTGAAAGAAGTTGTGTCGCACGTGCTGGGTCCGATGTCTGTTGTAGTGCATTGAGAACAGTTGCGAGCGTTTGGATTTGACGCTGATTGGTTACCAGCTGTTGGCCTGTCACATCGAGCTGTGCGAGGAGCTGTTGGGCATCAGTGGCAGCTGCGAGTTGACGCGCAGATTGCGCGGCCGCATCTGGTGTAGAAATCGGTGGCAACGTGCGAATCTGGTTGGCAACCTGTTGGGCAATACGACTGATTTCAGCCCGGGCTGCAAGCTGCGCATCAAACGGCGTAGGGAGCGCCAGCAACAACCCGCTCGCGATAACCCATACCACCCAACCATGCCAGATCTGGTGCCAACCGATGGCAAGTTGTCGGGCAGGCGTGGCATCGATCAACGCCAACGTGGTGCGGTATTGCGCATGTGCAAGCGGGTGATGGGCGTGACGATGCGCATAATCGACTGCCGTAGACACACTCGAGTACCAATCATAGGCATGATCGAGTTGACGCCAAATGATGGGTGCATGGCGCTGACGCCATGCCCATACGCCCCCCCAAACCAGCGTAGTCACACCTACGAGCGCTGCATACCATGTGTACCGGTGTGGCAGCATCGTCAGCTGCGCTACCAGCACCACACACAGCATGGCAATGCTCCCCACCCATGCACCAATGTGACTTGCACCCAGCACGGCACGCAGCTGCACACGGGCGCGATGCGCCCGTGTGTGGAGGTGCAGTTGTGTCACAAGTGGTGCAATAATACGCATAGTGCCTTACTCGTCAATACGTTGCCATTCAATTTTTTCTTCGCTACGGGCATTGCCACGATGATCGCGCCAAAACCATGTACGGCGCCGACCCGTAAACGTGGTACGTCGGGCAGTTGCATTCTGTTGCAGGGCAGATTCTTTGGGTTGCGGGGCAACCAGCGTGTGTACACCACGGGTCATGGCACGCTGCACGAGATGGATGACGACTTCGATGGCAACTGCTGCCATCCCCATGGCCACACCACGGACGATCGGGTGGTGCATGCGTTGGCGTACCACTGCGGGTAACCACTGGGTAGCACGCACGGGCATCATGCGTTCGAGTGGAGCACCACACGTGGCACAGTAGTGTGCCGACATCTGTTGTGCTGCACGACATGCGGGGCAGATACGTTCGACTGCATCACTCACGTGTAACCTCCTGCCTTGTTTCAACAACGCGGGTAACGGGAGTTGTGCCACAGTATAGTGGCACATCCGCTGCCAATGCTGTTTTGATGTAGGCCATGCCAATGACACCATAGCGCGGTGAGTCTACCACACGCGTCACCACGCCCGCGTCACGGCCATCTGCAGTCGTTAACGGAGCGGGAGCTGACACAAGTGTCGTGAGACGAATGCGCTGGAGTTGTTTGGCACGCCGACCACGACTTTCCATGCGGGCGATGATTTCCTGCCCCACATAGCACCCCTTGTTAAAACTTATCGCTTCCTCGAGCCCAGCCTCAAGTGGAATAAACTCTGTGCTCAATTCGTGACCAAATGCGGGTACCCCTGCTTCGATTTGCCAGCAGTTAAGCTCATCACTGGACAACGCCCCCAACGATGCCACCATCGGGTCGGCACTGCCCTGTGGTACTACGACGCGCCAGCCCCCACCATTGAGTGCAGCAATCGGGCTACACCATCCATGTGCTATCCCATTGCGATGTGCTGCTCCATGCCAACGCGCAAGCGTTGGTGGGACTGCAAAGTGTTGCGCAACGACTGCAGTTGCGTCCGGGCCGTAGATAGCAAATTGTTGATGCGATCGCGCCGCAGGTGTGAGTGTCACATGATCATTAAAAAAAATATTCTTTTTGAGGTGACTGTAAATGCTGGGGCCTTGTGCAAGACTCGTCAGAATCCACAGCACGTCGTCGACGCGCAGCACATGCAGCACATCGATAATTCGTCCGATAGGAGTAGTTAACACCGTTTGGAGTCCTTGCATGTGCTGTAGTGCTACCACATCGTTAGTAGTGAGGCGTTGGAGCAACGCCGCAGCATCGCGCCCCGCCATGACGATTCGGCCAAATGATTCTTCATCGTGCCAGCATGTGGCAGTAGCTGGGTGTGTATCATGGTCAGTATTCATGGTATGATTAGCCTCATGTCAATGGTTGGTAGAAATAGAGCATCCGATGGAATCTGCAACATCACGTGGTTTGTATTGGGTCATCGGGCAGTTTGTACTGCTCGGAATCATTGTACTTGCATCATTGATTGACCCATTCAAACACGATGCATCGCTCATTGCACAGATTGGCGCTGGGGTATGCATCGTGGCCAGCATTCTGTGCCTTGCACGGGCGTTTACGCACCTCGGCCATAGTCTGACACCCTTTCCCAAACCACTTACCACTGGTACATTAGTCACAAGTGGTATGTATGCTATTGTACGACATCCTATCTACACTGGGCTACTGCTTGGTTGTGTTGGTGTCACACTCTTTGCCCAAAGCCCAATTGCCCTCTTTGCAACGCTGACATTGGCAGTCTGGCTCAACTTTAAAGCCAACTACGAAGAAACATGGCTGTTGCAACAGTATCCTGATTATGCTGATTACCGGTTACGCACCAAGAAGTTCATTCCGTTTATTTGGTAACACATCACCATGCATATAAGCCCTGGAGCCATCCATATACATACGAATTATTCAGACGGCAGTGGCGCTATCCCTGATATTGCACATGCCGCTCAGCAAGCAGGGCTAGAGTGGATCATCATCACTGATCATGACACGCTCGATGGTCGTGCAGAGCAAGGATGGTATGACCGTGTGTTGACGTTGGTCGACCAAGAAATCACGCCCTTTCACAACCACTTTTTGGCACTCAATCTCGACCACGTGGTCGCAAACACGCTGTCCCCACAACAGTTCATCGATGACACATATGACACCGGTGGATTTGGCATCATTGCACACCCCGACGAGCAACGTTACAACGAGTTTCGCGGTATCTATCGGTGGGACGATTGGAACGTCAACAGTCCGACCCGTAGTACGGGGCGGAGCATTGGCATTGAATTGTGGAATTTTATGAGCGATTGGAGCGAACAGCTCAGCACTACCAACAAAGAGTGGAGTTATCTCTTTCCACGTTCGGTGCTCAAAGGGCCGACCAGAGCAACCATCGAATGGTGGGATGCACTCAACATGGCTGGAAAGCGGACGTTTGGTGTATGGGGCGTCGATGTGCATGCCTTTTTGCGACCATCGCCATTCGGCCGATTGCAAGTGTTCCCATACAAGTGGGCATTTGGCACACTCACCACCTATTTGTGGTTGCCCGAACGGCTTTCGAATAATTTTACGAATGCGATGCGCATGGTATATGGGGCACTAGCACAAGGGCGAAGCTACATGGTGAATCGGCTCGACGGCGAATGCAATACCTTTGAATTTTATGCATTTCGCGGTGCTGAACGCTGGTATGCAGGTGATATTGCATCATTACGCCAAGGACCCATCACCATCAAAATCGACCTCGGCGTCAATGCAGACATCCGCTTAATCCATAACGGCCAAGTAAAATTACAGTCCAACAGATCAATACTCACAACGATCAATGAGAGCGGCGTGTATCGCGTTGAAGCAATCAAAAAATCACTACCGTGGGTGTTTAGCAACCCGATGTATATCACCCGCTAAGTCGGCATGACGAATCGAATAGGCACCGGCGTGAGCAAAAAGAGCAACACGATGATCATGGCACACGCCACCAGCATGCGCCACCCACCAATGGTAGTGATATCGTCGTACGGTGCCGGATGGCGCGGATTCGCAAAGGTGGCGATAATGCCCCATACCAACCACGTATTATCCACAAATACACCCAACAGGACACAAAATGCGATGGTGGCATACGCCACATAATTGGCATAGCGCCCAAGGGCGGCATAGGCCACATGACCGCCATCGAGTTGACCGATGGGCAGCAAATTAAACATGGTGACGAGCATGCCAATCCACGCTGCAAATGCCACATCGCTGAGTTGTACGTCTAGATTATCTGCGGGCAATATTTGGCCAAATACTGCCAGCTTGGCAAGGAGATACAACGCCGAGTTGCCTTCTTGCATGTAACCGCCAGCAGGTGGGGCTGCAACCACAGACTGTGATAATCCGTAGAAAAGTAGGGGTACTGCAACAATTAAACCGGCAATAGGCCCGGCCACTCCCACGTCAAAGAGGACACGCCGATCATGCATTGGCTCACGTTGCACGATTACTGCACCCATTGTGCCTGTAAAACTCAAAGGCGGAGGCAATGGCAAAAAGTATGGGAGACTGACTGGCGCACCCCACCAGCGCCCCACCACATAATGCCCCAACTCATGGGTTGCCAAAATGCCAATAATCGTGGCAGCAAATGGGATGCCAGCCCAAATTTGACCAGGTTGCGCAACAATATCAATCCCCTGATACATCGCACCCGCAGCCAAACACGAGAGCACTGTCGCTAGAAAAAGCACAAGTGCCAATACAGGGCGTGTTGCGACAGCAGGTGCCAAACCCTCGGTAAACACTAATTCAACGGCACGTGTTTGTGGGTTGCGACGCATCCACGTGGTAAAACCGATGGCACGGGCACGGACTTGCACACTTTTAAACAAAAGCGCACTATCGATGAGTGGCGTAATTGTAGCAACCACGGCATCTTGTTCTTCATGGATATCGTGAATAGTGCATATGTGTTGAGTTAATGCAGGGATATCAATGAGGGCGCTGGGGCTCAAAGGACGTGTGGTCGTCATACGTTCCTCACATTCGATTTATCTCATTATACTGCATCAATGCAACGCGTTCTATGGATACAGATTGCAGGAATATGACACCATGGATCCACACAACCAGCACACACGGTCATGGCGATTCACGCCACGGTCACCCAACACCGATGTATGCACACCGTGGATCGACTGAATCACCCTCCAATTCATCACATATTTTTACAATATGAATTCTTTTGCATCTACGACACCAGTACGTATATTGCATATGTAAATAGAGCACCGTATAATGAAGATAGCATGTATACATAGTACAACTATGATGAGAGCATGCACGCAGATTCAATGGAGGAAGTGATGCGGAAGTCAACATTGGTTGCCTTGGTGGTGATGGTCATTGCGGCTGTCATTCTGCCAGCATGTGGCGGTACGGCTGCGCCGGCTGCTGCCTGTAAGGCGGGGTTGGTCACTGACGTTGGTAAAATCAACGACGGTACGTTCAACCAGTATGCATTCGATGGCCTTAAGAAGGCCGAAACAGACCTCGGGATTGGCATTAAGTACATCGAAACCCAGGCGCAGACCGACTACGGCAAGAACATTCAGTCACTGGTTGAAGCCAACTGCGAAATCATCGTGGCCGTCGGTTTCATGATGGGTGATGCCGTTGCAGAAGCTTCAGGCAAATATCCAGAGACCAAGTTCGCCATTGTCGACTTCGCCTACGACCCCGCATTGCCCAATGTGCGCGGGTTGGTCTTCGCTGAAGACCAGGCTGGCTACATGGCTGGTGCCTTGGCCGCATCGATGAGCCAGAGCGGCACGATTGCAGCCGTGGGTGGCATGGAAATCCCACCAGTGCAGAAGTTCCTCAAGGGCTACGAGGCTGGTGCCAAGTCCATCAATGCCGACATTGCCGTCAAGTCCGTCTACATTGACAGCTTCGTGGATCGCGCCCGCGGTGCCGAAGCCGCCAAGAGCTTCATGTCAGAGGGCGCAGACGTCATCTTCGGTGCCGGTGGTCAAACCGGTTCAGGTGGCATCCAAGCTGCCGCTGAAGCAGGCATCTACGTCATTGGTGTCGACCAGGATGAGTACGTCACCACCTTCCAGAATGGTGCTGCCCCTGGTTCTGACAAGATTATCTCAAGCGCCATGAAGCGCGTCGACCAAGCCGTCTTCTTGACCATCAAGGACGTCGTGGACGGCAAATTCACCAACGGTGTGGCCGTCTATGACGCCAGCAACGGTGGTATCGGCTTGGCCTCATACAACAAGGCTGATGCTGCAATTCCAGCCGATGTCAAGGCCAAGATGGACGAAATCTTGAAGGGCTTGGCTGATGGTTCAATCACCACTGGTGTGACACTCAACTAGTCGATACTGTCGACACACGGCGACCAACCAATGGTTGGTCGCCGTGTACGTTTTGTACGAGAGATTGCTCCCTGCCGTTTACACATACAATTATTACCCGCTACACGCATGCCATCACACACCACACTAGCTCGACACATTGTACGCATCCTACGACAATATCACCTGAGCATAGCGCATGCGCGCATTGTGGCCAATGCTATTGCCGATGCTGAAGCCCGTGGCATTACAAGTCATGGGGTACGCCGACTCCCTAATTATATCGAGCGCTTACGTGCAGGTGCCATCAACCCAGTTCCACACCTACACTGGCACACCACACGCCGCGGCACAGCCGTATTGGATGCAGATCATGCCTTTGGGCATGTTGCAACGCACTATGCAGCACGGCGGCTCGTCACAATGACGCGACGTACAGGCATTGCTGCAGTGGGGATTCGCCGCTGTGAACACATGGGGGCACTCGACACCCCATTGCGCACACTTGTCACGGCCAATCTTGTTACACTCATCATGGTCAATACCCCACCGGCAATGGCACCCATTGCTGGCCACACAGCCATACTCGGCAGCAACCCCATTGCTATCGGCATCCCCGGCACAGCGCAACCACTGATGATTTTTGATGGTGCCACAACACGTGTAGCACGTAGCAAAGTCGTCGCTGCTGCAACTGCCGGTCAAACCATCCCAACTGATTGGGCCATCGATGCACACGGAAACGCCACCAGCGATCCCCATCACGCCCTTGCAGGCGCACTACTACCCGCTGGGACACTCGGCTATGGCATGGGGCTGTCCATCGCACTGCTGACAGGCGCAATGATTGGTGGGGTGAGTGACGACCACCTGCCATCGTTTTTACAGGCTCCACATCAGCCAGTCCCTACGAGTGTCTTGATGATTGGTATTGACCCAGATGCATTTGGCGGGCTTACCCAACTCCAACACGTGGGGGGTGCACTCGTGACACGTATCCGTGCAGATCGCGGACAAGCACGTATCCCGGGCGATATGCGGCATCATGCACCGATACCGGCTGCCGCATGGGATGTGATACAGGCGTTGCAGTCTGCATAACTGGTCAAATGCAGTGTGACATACTTGTGGTATGCTACAAGCAGACTGCCATCTACTGGAGTTGTCTATGACACCCGTCCTAGAAGTACGCAACCTCACCAAGCGCTTTCCCGGAATAGTGGCTACCGACGCCGTAAATTTTACCCTTGAAAAAGGGGAAATACATGCACTGCTCGGTGAAAACGGTGCCGGAAAATCAACCCTGATGAACATGTTGTACGGATTGTACCGCCCTGATGAAGGACAGATTCTCATCAACGGCCAGGAAGTTCTCATCAATGGATCCAATGATGCGATTGCACGTGGCATGGGCATGGTGCATCAACATTTCATGCTAGTACCCACGTTGACGGTCACCGAAAACATCATTCTCGGCAACGAAGTCACTAAAGGGGTACTCATTGATATTGCGACTGCCGAACGCCGTATCCAAGAATTAGCCCAAACCTTTGGGCTGGACATTCCCGTGGATGCCTATGTACATGATCTACCAGTAGGGGTACAACAGCGCGTCGAGATCATCAAAGCACTCTACCGGAGCGCCGATGTACTCATTCTCGATGAACCCACTGCGGTGCTCACCCCCCAAGAAGTAGACGATTTGTTTGTGGTCATCCAACGCCTCAAGGCACAAGGCAAATCGATTATTTTTATCAGTCACAAGCTACGCGAAGTACTTGCAATTGCTGACCGCATCAGCGTGCTCCGGCGGGGTAAGCTCGTCGGCTCAACCACTCCTGCAAATGCGAGTGAAGCAAGTTTGGCAAGCATGATGGTCGGGCGTGATGTGGTGTTGCATGTCGACAAAACACCAGCACAACCTGGTGAAGTCGTATTGGATGTCGCACATCTCAGTGTATATGACGAGCGTGGCAATCGCGCGGTCAACGATGTGTCATTTCAGCTCAGGCGTGGTGAAATCGTGGGGATTGCTGGTGTACAGGGCAACGGTCAAACAGAACTCGTCGCAGCAATCACCGGGTTGGTGGACGCACAAAACGGCCAGGTCATACTTGCCGGCGAAAACATCACCAATCAAGGCACCAACCGTGCCATTACAGCAGGGATGGGGCATATCCCCGAAGATCGCCATCACCACGGATTGGTACTGAGCTACTCAATTGCAGACAACATGGTGTTATCATCGTATGACACTGCACCATTTGCACGCGGAATCATCATTGATGATGCCGCCATTGCGCACCAAGCCGATACGCTGGTTGCCCGCTTTGATGTGCGCACTGCGAGTATTCATGCGGCTGCGAGCACCCTGTCAGGGGGAAATCAACAGAAAGTCGTGGTCGCACGTGAACTCGCCCGCCCGCTCAACGTGCTGGTAGCCGCACAACCCACACGCGGGCTCGATGTGGGCTCGATTGAGTTCATCCACAAGAGCATCGTGGCAGCCCGCGATAGCGGGACTGGTGTGCTATTAGTGTCTGCAGAACTCGATGAAATTCTTTCATTGGCTGACCGTATCCTCGTGATGTTTCGTGGGCAGATCATTGCGGATATCGCTGGTGTAGACGCTAATCGCAACCAAATCGGTCTCTTGATGGCTGGTGTCCGTGGCACAGGAGCTAACGCATGAGTAATGAACAAGTCACCCCTTCGGCTGGCTGGCGCGCGTGGGCATCCACATTGCTTGTGCCCGTGTTGGCCATTTTTACTGCACTCGTCATTGGCGCAATCATCATCGTGCTGACTGGTGCAGATGTGGTTGCTGCCTATGGTGGATTGTTTACCGGTGCCATTGGCAGTCCACGGGCCATCGCATATACACTCGTTGAAGCCACACCGTATATTTTTGGTGGATTAGCCGTGTTGATTGGCTTTCGTGCGGGACTGTTTAACATCGGGGTTGAGGGACAAATCGCCGTAGGGTCCATGTGTGCAGCCATTGTTGGCGCATTTGTGACGCTCCCCCCCGTGTTGCATGTACTCGCCGCATTTGTGGCCGGTGCACTGGGTGGTGCTCTCTGGGGAGCGATTCCCGGCTGGTTGCGTGCCCGCACTGGTGCACACGAAGTCATCACCACTATCATGTTCAACTATATTGCGATTCGTGGCACCGATTATCTGATCAAAGTACCCTTTCTCGATCAAGAATCATCATCTCAACGTACCCCGTATATTGCAACAACCGCCGAAATACCGTTTTTGTTTGGTGAAGCATATCGACTCCACGGTGGGTTCATCATTGCAGTGATAGCCACCTTCACAGTGGCGTGGCTGTTGCAACGCACCATCATCGGTTTTGAAATACGCACCACAGGTGCCAACCCGGATGCAGCACATTATGCAGGCATGAGTGTACCACGCACCATCATCATCACCATGGCGCTGAGTGGGCTCATGGCCGGGATGGCAGGGGCCGTACAAGTTCTCGGGCTCGAACACAATCTCAAGGCCTCGTTTTCTGCAGGGTACGGCTTTGACAGCATTGCCATCGCATTACTTGCGGCGAGCAATCCGTTGGGGGTGATTCCCGCTGCTATTTTCTGGGGGGCCCTACGCAACGGGGCTGGGCTTATGCAGCTTAACAGTGGGATTTCGATTAATCTCATCAATATTATTCAAGCACTCGTGATTGCGTTTGTGGCTGCCGACCAAATCGTACGCCAGATTTATCGCATTCGCACCGCCCGCAACGCTGGCATCACGCTCAGCCGTGGCTGGGGACGCTAAGGAGCGGAGCAACCATGAAAACTCTTTTTACTCGAGAACGAATCATTGCCATTATCGGCATGTTGACTGCTGGCGCGTTGTGGTTCTTGGTGCAGCGAGCGGTCCCAAACGACGCCATCTCAACGCTACGCATTCCCTATGCCTACGGTACCCCACAAGATGCACCGCTGGTTGATATCATGCTCCCCACTGCACTGAGCATTTATGCAATGGCTGGCATTCTAGTCGGCTGTGCCATATATCTGATTGTTGCCAAACGTGCTGATTTGGCGGCACCATACATGGGAGCAGTAATTGCAGTCGTTATTTTTAGCATTCTGCTGACTGCCATTGTCAATGACCGAACCGACATTGTTGATATGCTCGGCCGCATGGTACGCCTCGCCACACCCATTGCACTCGGTGCAATTGCCGGGATTCTGTGTGAGCGCTCGGGTGTCGTGAATATTGCCGTCGAGGGGATCATGCTCTTTGCAGCCTGCATTGGCTTCATTGCAGCCCTCGCATTTGCCAATGCGTGGATGGGGCTGATCGTGGCAATTCTGGCTGGTGGTGCCATTGTAATGGTGCATGCTGTGCTTTCGCTTCATTACAAGACGGACCAAATTATCAGCGGCACCGTCATCAACATTCTGGCTGTTGGGGTGACTGGCTATCTACGCACCAGTGTCATTTTGCCGCTCCAGAGCACGGGTGGTCGCGGTGCATCACTGCCACAATTCAACATCCCCTTGCTCGGTGATATCCCCGTGCTTGGCCCCATGTTTTTCCAACATCGGCCAATCACCTATCTCATGCTCATCATGGTGCCACTCGCTAGTCTGATTTTGTTTCGTACCTCGTGGGGATTGCGCACCCGTGCAATCGGCGAACACCCACGTGCCGCCGATACGATGGGAATCAACGTCAATCGGCTGCGGTACTTTAATGTGTGGGTCGCAGGCATGATTGCCGGATTAGCTGGTGCGTGGTTCTCACTCGAAGCCAGCTATAATTTCGACGATGTCATGACCAACGGACGTGGATTCATCGCATTGGCCGCCATGATTTTTGGCAACTGGACCCCATTTGGCGCATTGAGTGGAGCATTACTGTTTAGTGCGGCGGATGCACTTCAGATCAAAATTCAAGGCTTTGATTTTGCACTACCATCACAGATCGTCCAAATGCTCCCCTATGTCATCACCGTTGTCGTGCTAGCAGGTGTGATTGGGCGAGCCCGCCCACCAGCGGCGGTCGGCAAACCGTACGAGCCCTAAGCCAGCCGACAAACCACCCCACGCAAAAACACGTTGCGTGGGGTGGTTGTTAATACGGGAATAATTGCTCAACGGGCACAATTTGCAGCGCACCAATTGGGCACGATTGCACACACGCCATATCATCGAATCCCGCACAACGGTCGCATTTATCTGCACGCACAAAATCACGGTGTGATTTACTACTGATGAGCGGAATGGTCTGAATCATACGTTTCAGCTGGCTGCGCATACTCCGGTCACGGAGTTGCATGGTCACTGCCTGGTACTGACACGCACTCACACACGCACCACACCCCGTGCAGGTATCATGATTAATGATAAGCGTAGATCCCTGCCACGCAATAGCATGCACATCACATGCGTCAACACATTCTGGCGCAACACGACATTGGCGACAACTATCGACGATGACCTGCCCATCATGCAAAATCCCGTCGTATGCGAGACGGGCCACGCCATGCCGCGTAGCACACGCACTCACACAGATACGACATCCCGGTGGACATCGTTGCGCATCGCGCACAAACACCGTATCACCGCGGCGTACCCCTTTTGACCACACCGCATCGAGTTCTTCGTTGAGCGATGCTAGATAATCACGCCGACGTGCAATGGTTTGCGTAATCACCAATCGGATATCCGGGTATTGGTTGAGGAGTGCCAAAAACCGCTGACTAGGCAGCGTCATAATAATACATGGAGTGGTGGCTTGCACATCGTCACTTGCTGGAGCGTCGTTCATGAGGGCCATGGCACCAAAAAAGTCACCCTCTTCGAGATGACCATTCACTTGGTGATCACGTTTCACCACACACTCGCCAAATTCAATTAAATGCAACCCATTGGGGCGGTTCCCTGCTTTAACAATGTATTCACCCCGTGGCACATCACGGACAATCAGTTGATCAACAAGCGCGGCTCGTTCGTGTTCGTCGAGCGGAGCCAAGAACGGCACACGTGCCAATGTCGCCTGCACCAAACGGGCACGATACATGGTTCGCAGTTGCAGCATAAGTTGTGGCAGTTGTTGCTCACGCCGGAGCACTTCATGAGGAATCTGCAACAGTTGACACATGGATTGTGCAACCACACTGTTGCCCCCAAAGCGGTTGCCAAAGAGTGGTGCTTCACCAAACATGGCGCCCACAAGCAGTCTCCCCAATGACACCTCTCGCCCATTACGATCATGGACATTCACCATGACCACACCGTGAATCACAATAAACAAATGATCATTTGGCATGCGTTCGGTGAGAATCGTAGCTTTATCGGCAAATACACGCAGCACAGCATGTCTGCCGAGTAAGCGCAACTCATTGGTCGGCAACTCTTTTAATGTGGGGATTTCACGGAGCGCCGCCATCCGCCGTTCATCACGCAGGCGGCGTTGTTGGCGCGGAAGCGGTTCGTGAGCGGTACGTGACGCCATGACATTCCACCCTGTTCATGCCAACACTGCATCGAGCGCACACACCGTATGGAGCATGGCATTGACGCCTGCCACAATATCAGCATGTGCAGCAAATTCCTCGGGACAGTGACTTCGTCCATCTTTGGTACGCACAAAAATCATGGCTACTGGGGCAATCACGCCGATCATGCTGCCATCATGCCCAGCACCACTCGGCACATGCACCACCGTTGGAGTCCACGGTGCCACCGCATCAGCCACAATCGCGGTATACCATGGAGCAAACGAGAGCGGTGGTGAATCTTCGTAGGGGGTGACTTCACACATTACCCCACGGTGCGTGGCAGCATCGGTGAGTGCCTGCATGCATTCATCCCATATTGCCAGCACTTCTGGCCAATGCACGCTCCGCATTTCGAGACTGAAACGCACACTGCCGGGCACCACATTGGTTTGATTGGGGGCAACAGTCAACGACCCGACCGTTGCAACCGTGCCAGGGCGTTGCTGAGCTGCACGCTCGGCCGCAAGTATCACTGCCGCTGCCACAGCCAACGCATCATGCCGGTGTTGCATGCCCGCAGTACCAGCATGATCGGGGCGGCCGTGACAAATCACGTCGCAACGCCGAATACCGACGATGCCGGTTACCACCCCAATTGGCACATTCGCTGCTTCCAAGACAGGGCCTTGCTCGATGTGCAGTTCGAGATATGCGCCGATCATTCCTGAGGTTCGTAATGGGTCGGTTAGCTGTGCAGGTTGTCCACCCATGGCAGCAATACAGGAGGCTACATCACCCCAGCCAGGGACATGCCGCGCCAAATATTCTGCAGTGAAGCCCTGCGCCATGGCCGTACTACCAATCAACGAACCTAGTGGAGTCGACTCTTCGGCCAAAAAATCAACGACCTCGATGGTGTGTTGTAGGGTGATAGCATGTGCCCGCAAAGCGCGCACCACTGCGATGGCACCCAACACACCAATGGCACCATCAAAACGCCCACCTTCCATGACGGTATCAGTGTGTGAACCTAGCATGATGACCGGTGCATCAGGACGCAAACCCGGGTAACGGCCGACCAAATTGCCTGCTGCGTCCATGTCTACCACAAGACCAGCCTCGTGCATGCATGTGCGCACCCATGAACGACTCGCACGATATGCGGCGGTAAATGCACGGCGCGTCGTGCCGCGCGTGCCTGGTTCGACAATCGTTGCAAGCGTGTCAATGTCTGTGGCGAGTTGTGCGGCGTCTATGCTGTACATATGCTGGTCTACACGAGTAAATCGATGGCGTGGTGGAGATTGGTAACCGTAATATCACGGGCACTCGTACTAAACACTTCCCCATCGAGTGCTACGGGCAAATCATTGTCACATTGCACCCGAATTTCACGCACCGTCGCCATGGTGACTTCTTTGAGATTCGTGTGTTCACCTTTTTCGATAATCGGGATGTACTTGAGCACCTTGGGCACACTCAACATGTCGACCATACAGACATCCAGCATACCATCATCGATATGGGCATCTGGTGTCATCAAAAAACTCGCACCTTGATTGCGCCCATTAGCGATGGTGGCAAACATCATCGGGCGCACAATCTTTTGGTCGTTGTAGGTGATGTGCATGGGGAATGGTTTGTAGTTCATCAGGGCACGAAAAATCGCCAAGTAGTAAACCGGCCATCCCGAAATCCAGGTAATTTTGAGGGCTTCAGCAGCAGCTTGCGCATCAAAACCAATCCCGACCGCATTGATCAAACAGCGCTCCCCTTGCCCTGCAACCTTGACCAACCCAAGATCAATTTTGTGGCGTTGCATCTGTTGCAAGCGCTTGACGCCCCCGACAATATCGTCCGCATCAACGGTGGCGAGCACTTTGATAAAATCACTACCCGTGCCCATGGGGATGATGCCAAATGCAGCGTTACGACCAGCCTGTTGATTGGCCTGATAGACACCATTGACGGTTTCGTTGAGTGTCCCATCCCCACCAATACCAACCACCACCTCAGCACCTCGGAGCACCGCATCACGCGCAAGGTCAATGGCATGCCCTCGGGCCGTAGTCAGAATCAGTTCATATTCGATTCCTGCTGCATCGAGGGCTGCAGTCAGCTCGTCTTTGCGCCGACCTGCTTTACCACGACCTGCCCATGGGTTGAGAATAATCGTCGTCTGCGCCATATGCTGACTCCTCATCATTTGTTTCTACAAAACTGTGTGATTAGGCAAATTATACCGCAAAATGGTGCAACAACGATTGCAACATTTTCCCTACTGCAATCGTTATGTAGTATGGTATTTAACACACACAAGGGAGCGTACTTCAGTGCAAACAACCACCAACACTTCACCGCATATCATCATCCGCATCATCTGGTTTATCTTCATTGGGCTGCCACTGAGCAGCATCTGGACTGCGATTGCCTGGCTTCTGTGTGTCAGCATCGTCGGCTTGCCCATCGGTCTCATCATGCTCGACAAGTTGCCGTATGTGAGTACGTTGCGTGGTGAACAGCTGACCACCATCGTCAATCAACAGGGGCGCATCGCCGTGAGTGGCATCAGTCAGTATCCCTTTGTAGTGCGATCAATCTACTTCCTGTTGGTCGGATGGTGGCTAAGTGCCATTTGGCTGGGCGTGGCATGGTTGTTCAGTAGCACCATCATCGGCATCCCCGTCGGATTCTGGATGATCAATCGCGTACCAGCAGTACTCACGCTCGACCGCAATTAATCCGCTCCACCGAAACTACGCACAGCCCCCACCCGCAGCTACGGGTGGGGGCTGTGTTACAATCATGGCACACGCCAACTGTTTCAGAGGAGTATCACAATGACCATCGATGTGTCATGGGCACGGAGCCAGTTTCCCGCCTTACAAGAACAAGTCAACAATCACCCTGCAGTCTTTTTTGATGGTCCTGGGGGGACGCAGGTACCGCAGCGTGTTATCACTGCGATTAGTGACTATTTAATCCACGCCAACGCCAATACGCACGGCGCGTTTTTGACGAGTCAGCGCACCGATGCCATCATCGAAGCATCGCGGCACGCCATGGCAGATTTTTTGGGGTGTGATGCCGACGAAGTCATCTTTGGGGCGAATATGACCACGCTCACCTTTGCACTCAGCCGTGCCATCGGACAGACACTCCAACCCGGTGACGAAATTGTGACGACTCGTCTCGACCACGATGCCAATGTGGCGCCGTGGCATGCACTCAAAGAGCGGGGCGTGATCATCCGTGAAGTTGATGTAGATGTAGAAGACTGCACGCTGGACATGGAAGATTTTGCGCGCAAAATTACCCCGAAGACAAAACTCGTCGCGGTCGGCTATGCGTCAAACGCCGTTGGCACCATCAACGATGTAGCACGTGTCGTCGCCATGGCCAAAGCTGTCGGAGCCCTTTCATTCGTAGATGCCGTCCACTACGCCCCACACGGCCCCATTGATGTCAAAGCACTCGACTGCGACTTTTTGGCGTGCTCACCGTACAAGTTCTTTGCACCGCATAGTGGCACCATTTATGGCAAACGTGCCCATCTGGCCAATT
>JACCDP010924910.1_pt1 | contig 29631 bp, 13 predicted proteins | sample 7445841 | NCBI WGS metagenome assembly JACCDP01 (sample SAMN15323441, study PRJNA562643) | freshwater metagenome | isolation source: river surface water | place: USA:Blue River Watershed | collected 2017-08-17 | reverse complement strand
GTCGCTGTCGGCTGCCTTCGGATCGAGGCCGAGAGCGACCTCGACGTTGTCGTCGATGCCGTCGCCGTCGCTGTCCTTGCTGTTCGGGTTGGTGCCGAGCGCAACCTCATCCGTGTTCGAGATGCCGTCACCGTCCGTATCCGCAGACGCGTCAGAGCCGGTGCCCGGGTTCAGGCCGTTCGCGATCTCCTGCGCGTTGGTGAGGCCGTCGCCGTCGGTATCTTCCTGTCCGTCCGGCGTCCCGTCGCCATCGCTGTCGGCGGCGACCAGATCGAGGCCGAGCGCGACCTCGACGCTGTCGTCGATGCCGTCGCCGTCGCTGTCCTTGGCGTTCGGGTTCGTGCCGAGCGCGACCTCGTCGCTGTTCGAGATGCCGTCACCGTCGCTGTCGGCAGACGCGTCGGAGCCGGTGCCCGGGTTCAGCCCGTTGGCAATCTCCTGCGCGTTCGTCAGCCCGTCGCCGTCGGTGTCTTCCTGACCGTCCGGCGTACCGTCGCCGTCGCTGTCGGCTGCGAGTGGGTTCAGACCAAGGTCTGCCTCAACTTTGTCGGTCAGCCCGTCTCCATCGCTGTCCGTGAGGCTGACGTTCGTTCCGAGCGCGACCTCCTGCGCGTTCGTCAAGCCGTCGCCATCTGGATCCGTGGCTGCGTCAGAACCATCGTTCGGGTTCAGACCAGCCGAAACTTCCTGCGCGTTCGTCAGGCCGTCACCGTCGGTGTCTTCCTGCCCGTCCGAAGTGCCGTCACCGTCGCTGTCGATGGACAGCGGATTCAGGCCAAGACCCGCCTCGATCCTGTCACTGAGCCCATCGCCATCCGTGTCAGCAACAGCGACATCCGTGCCGAGCGCGACCTCCTGCGCGTTCGTCAGCCCGTCGCCGTCCGTATCCGCGCTCGCATCAGCGCCGTTGTTCGGGTTCAGACCAGCAGCAATTTCCTGCGCGTTCGTCAGCCCGTCACCGTCGCCGTCTTCCTGCCCGTCCGGCGTGCCGTCACCGTCGCTGTCGGCAGAGAGCGGGTTCAGCCCAAGGTCCACTTCGATCTTGTCGCTGAGTCCATCGCCGTCGGTATCTGCGGTGTTCAGACCCGTCCCGAGCGCAAGTTCCTGCGCGTTGGTGAGACCGTCACCGTCCGCATCAGAGGCCGCGTCGGCCTGCTTCGGGTCGAGCCCATTCGCCACCTCGAGGCCATCGCCGAGGCCGTCCCCATCGCTGTCGGCACTCTGAGGATTGGTGCCGAGGGCCGCTTCCTGAGCGTCCGTCAGCGAGTCGCCGTCGAGATCATTAACCAGCGTCAGTGTCGCGGACGTGCCGGCGTTCCCGGCAACGTCGGTGAAGGCAACGGAGAGCGACGTCTCCGCCGTCCCGGCCTGCGTGTACGTGACCGAGTAGACGGTGTCGGAAGCGGCCGTCAGAGCGCCGAACGAGCCACCACCCGAAAGCAGGGTGATGCTCCCGAGAGTGAAGGCCGCCGGCTGCTCGGAGAAGGTGAACGTGACCGTGACCTGCTCACCGGTCTGCAAGTTGCCGCCGGTTGCTTCGACGGTCACCGTCGGTGCGACGAGGTCGACGCTGAGAACGGTGCTCGCTCCGACGCCGGGGTTGCCCGCAGCGTCGTCGAACGCTCCGCTGGCAACGGCGAGCGACGCCGACGCGGAGACGCCGTCATGCTGGAAGACGACGGTGGCGACGGAGCCCGCCCACTGAAGATTGGACACGCTGCCACCGAACGTGGCGATGTCGTCGAGCGAGAACCCAACAGGTGTCTCTGAGAAGGCGATTGAAACCTGAGTCGACTCGGCGCGCGCAAGAAGGGTATCCGCAGCGGACATCGACAGGATGCTGGGCGCATCGGTGTCCTTCGAGAGGACCAATTGGCTGTACGCGTCGCCGGCATTGCCCGCCAGGTCCGTGTAACCGCCCTGCTTGAGAACCACCGTCGGCGCGTCCGAGCCGGCCTGAACGAAGGCAACCACGTAGGTGTTCGCAGGGTCGGCGGCATCGGTCGACGGGGCCGGGGCGCCGAGCTGCCCACCGGTCACGTCAAAGCTGGATGCCAGCAACGTGGCAGCATCGATGGCTTCACTGAAGGTGAACTTGAGGATGACTTGCTCGCCGGCCGCCAGCGCCGTATCGGACGCCGATGCTCCCGTGACGTGCGGAGGCACGAGGTCAAGGCTGAACGACAGGTTCTTGCCGTCCCCGCTGCCCACATTTCCCGCTGCATCGTGGAAGGAGCCATCCACGACAGCCAGTGTCGGCGCTGAGGTCCCCGACTGCGTCAGAAGGACTGTGAAGACGCTGGGATCATTGGTTGCCTGCGGCTCTCCGATGTCTGCCTGCACCGGTTCGATGTCGCCTCGCGAGAAGCCGACCGGAGGCTCACTGAACGCGATGGTCACCACCTGCGATTCACCCAGCCCGAGCAGGGTGTCCGCGGCGGTGATGGACAGCACGCGCGGCGCCTCTAGGTCGTAGCTGAACGCCAGCGACTTGGCATCGCCGCTGCCAGCATTGCCGGCCTCGTCGTTGAACGAACCGTCGATGACGCTCAGCGTCGGCGCCGTAACGCCGGATTGCGTGACGAGAACGGTGAAGACGCTGGGATCCGAGGTCGGCTGCGGCTCTCCGACGTCGGCCTGCGCGGGAGCGATATCCGCTCGCGCAAATCCGACCGGCGGCTCGCTGAACGTGATGGTGACGACCTGAGATTCGCCGACCCCGAGGGCGGTGTCGGTGGCCGTGAGCGAGATGACCTTCGGCGGGTCGACGTCGTACGCGAACGCCAGCGACTTGGCATCGCCGCTGCCAGCGTTTCCGGCCTCGTCCGTGAACGCGCCATCCATCACCGAGATCGTCGGAGCGACGCCACCTGACTGGGTGATTTCGATGGTGAAGATGGTGGGGTCGCTCGTCGGCATCGGCGCCCCCAGCTGCGCGTCGGCGGGAGCGAGGTCTGACCGGGCAAAGCCCACCGGGGGCTCGCTGAAGGCAATGGTGATGGTCCGAACCTCGCCCACACCGAGCAGAGTGTCGTCCGCGGTGATCGACACCACTCGCGGTGCGACATCGTCGAAACCAAGCGTCAGGGTGGCGCCAACACCGGCGTTGCCCGCGAGGTCCGCGTAGGCTCCGTCCGACACCGTGATCGTCGGCGCACCTTGTCCGTCGGTCACGAGCGTGGCCGTGTAGACGTTGAACGCCACGTTGCCGCCGGCGGCGTCGGTGCCCTGGCCTGAAATTCCCTGCAGCACGCCGTTCAACACGGTGAGCTTCGACGGGTCGAAGAGCGGCGAGGTGTCGTCCGTACGGTGAACGCCCTCGCTGAACGTGAAGGTGATCGTCGTCGATTCGCCGAGCGCCAGGTTCAGATCCGAGGAGGTGATGACGAGCGTCGGGACGTCGGGGTCCACCTGCAGCGGCAACGCGCCCGCAGCGCCGGAGTTGCCAGCATCGTCCGCGTACGAGCCGGCGGCCACCGAGGCGCTGGCGAGCAGGCCGCTGCCCGTCTGAACCACCATGGCCGTGAAGACCGTGGGGTCGGTGAGGTCCGGAGCGAGGCCCACGAGGGTCGCCGCGCCAGCAGGTGAGAAGACGACGTCGTCCGCCGTGAAGCCGACCGGAGGTTCGCTGAAAGTGAAGGTCAGGATCACGGATTCGGAGGCCGTCAGGAGGCTGTCCGAGGCGGAGATTGAAACGGTCGGGGCGACCGCGTCGTACGCGAAGGTCCGCTCGGCGTTCGAGCCCGCATTGCCCGCTGCATCGGAGTACCGGCTGCCGTTGAGGGTGATCTTCGGAGTCGCACTCGAGCCATCGGGAGTGAACGTGCCCGTGAGCGTCGTGCCGACGAGCGCGCCGCGCTGGAACGTGCCGCCAGTCGCAGTGAAGTCGTTCGATTCGTCGGCATCCGTCCAGACGGGCGCCTCGGTGAACGTGACGGTCACCGCCGTCGTTTCGTTGAGCGCGAGCTTGTCGTCGCTCACGGCCACCGTTGCGCTGGGCGCATCGAGGTCGGGCGTGATGTCGAGGGTGTCACCGACGCCAGCCGCCCCGGAGGCCGACGTAAAGCTGCCATCCGCGATCTGAACGACGAAGTGTCCGGTGCCGTCCTGGGTCGCCTGGGCCGTAAAGCTGCTTCCCGAGCCGGTGAAGCTGTTCGGGACAAGGAGCGCACCCGACAATCCGGCCTGCACGTCGTCGACGGTGAAGTCGACCGGCGGACTGGAGAAGCTGAACTGAAGCGTGACGATCTCGTTGGCCGAGACCAACGCATCCGCGGCACTGACCTGAACAGATGGGGCGCAGAAGTAGGCGGCGCTGCAGACGTCGCCCGACGAGCAGTCCGAGGCGTCGCTGCAGCCACCCGGCGGCATGCAGCGGCCGGAGGTCGAACCGCAGACGCTGCTTCGGCAGACGTCGGCTGCCGTGGTGGCGTCGCACCCGAGGTCACCATTGGCAAGACCGCAGACGCCGTCCGACCCACAGTTGCCCGAACGGCAGACGTAGGGTCCCGTCAGGAGGTCGCAGCTGCCCTCGCCGTTCACGTAGCCGCACGTGCCATCGGCGCCGCACACACCGGACGCACAGCGGTCCAGCGCAGTGGACGAGTCGCACGTGACCACACCGTTCTGACCCGGGTCGATCATCTGCATCAGCGCAGACGATTCACCGGGGAGCAGCTCGGGGTTGCCGCTGTACTCGGCAGTGAAGCTGAAGGAGCCGTACGGCAGGCCGTCGAGCGACCCGCTGGTCGCCTGGCCACCCACGAGCGGAACCGGAGCGCCGAACTCGACACCCTCGATCTTGAACTGAACCGTGCCCGTCGCGTTCGAAGGCGTGACCGTGGCCGTCAGGGTGGTCGTCGTGCCGACGGTCGTCGGGTTCGCCGACGAGTCGATCGCAACCAGCACCGCACCGCGGACGAAGACCGAGCGCGTCGCAGCGAGCCGTGCGTCGCCGGCCTGACCACCGTACTCGACCAGATAGGGCGCGGCGCCCGAGCAGGGTTCGTCGTCGAACTGACCACCAGTCAGCAGTTGCAGACAAGTGCCTGCACCGACGTCGCTGGGGTTACCTGCCGACCACGGACCGTAAGCGCCGTTGATGGGAGCGCACGCCCCCGCTCCGGTCTGCGTGCAGAAAGCGAGGCCGTCGTTCGGACCACCGGCCCAAGTCCAGTCGCGGGGCAGCGAGGCGTCGGGCAGAGGACGGCCGCCGATCCAGGCGGTCGCGGCCGGTTGTATCCGCTGCGTGATGAAGTTGCCTTCTGCCGCGGTGGTGACGCTGGCAAGGTAGCCCTTCGCTCCGAGGTGGCTCTTCGCCTCCGAAGCCGAACGGGCGCTGGTCCATGCCGCGCCGGGCGAGACGTATTCGTAGAAGTGGCCGTCGGGACCGGCCGGGCGAGTGCCCAGCGAGAACCACAGCTTGCGCTCTCCGCCCGTGGGCGCCTGCGAACTGTTCCGGTAACCGACGGTGCGCAGGACGGCCTGGTAGTCGGCAGCGCTTGCCGTGCCGGAGAGCGTCAGGACGCCGCGGACGGCGTCGTAACTGCCGGTGATTTGAGCGGTCGGGGTGAACTCGAGAGTGTCCTCCGCCGGTACGAAGCCGGAATGAATGGCGACGACGGCCCCATCGATCGTCTGGCTTCCAGCCACGGCGAGGGCAGGGTCGATGACGACGGCACCCGCGCCGTTGGCGCTCTCGAGGTTGACGCTGCCGGCCGTGAGGGCGATGTCCAGCGGGGTGAAGGCGATGCTGACGTCGCGCTGGCCGAACAGGCTGACGGTCGGGTCGGTGACGAGTCCGCCGTACTCGACGACGCTGGCCAGGCTCTCGGCGGCGCAATCCGCCTCCGTCCACTGGCCGGTGGTGCCGCTGACGTGCTTGGCGCAGCCGGCGCCGCCGGGTTGGCCCGACGCCCAGTTGGTGTAGGCGCCCGAGACCGGGATGCAGCTGCCGCTCGAGGCCGAGGTGCAGACGTCAGACGGTGCCTCGGGCGTTGCATCGTTTTGCCAGGTGCGTGGGTAGCCGGAGGCGGGGACAGCCGACAGGCCGAGCCAGAAGTCCGCGCCGGGAGCCAGCTTGCCGAGAACGAAGCCCGTTTCGGCCGCCGAGGTCACGGAGACCGGATAGCCGCCCAAGCCGAAGTGGCTCTTCGCAAGTGCCGCCGTGCGGGCATTCACGCGGTTGTTGCCGGCGCTCACGTACTCGTAGAAGTGGCCGTTGAGCGGGTTGACGCGCAGCGTACCCAGCGCCATCGTGATGTGCCGGGTGGTCGTGCTCGGGGTCGGAGAGGCGCCGTTGACGTACTTCACGCTTCGCAGCGCCGCTTGGTAACTCGCGGCGGTCGCGCTGCCGCTGAGCGTGAGAATGCCCTTGGCAGCGTCGTAGCTGCCGGTGATGCCCGACTGGTTGGTGAACTGCAGGCTGTCCTCGGCGGAGACGAACCCTGCGCCGATCGAGACGGTCGCGCCCGTCAGATTCACGGGGCTCGTGACCACGACCCCGGGGTCGACCGCAACGGCCGAGCCGAATGCGGTGAAGGTCGCATTGCCCGCGCTGGCCGTGAGGCTCGGTGCGACCTCACAGGCCGATGTGCTCGTGTTGCAGCTCGAGCCCGCCACGCAGTCCGCACCGACGAGACATCCGCCCGCCGGCATGCACTTGCCGTTGAAGCTGCAGACTCCGCTGGCGCAGATGGCGGTCGCCGTCGCCGCCGTGCAGCTTCCCTGGCCGTTCGCAAACCCGTTGACCGTCACTCCGCCCGAGACCAGGCCGTTGGAGCCCAGGTAGTTCGTCGTGCCGGAGTAGGTCGCGCGGACCGTGTGCGCTCCGATGGTCAGGGCGCTCGTGGAGTAGGTCGCGGTGCCTGCGTTGAGGTTCACCGGGTCGCCGACGTCGACGCCGTCGACGGCGAATTGAACGGTGCCGGCAGCAGCGGCTGGGCTGACGGTTGCGGTGAACGTCGTGCTGCTTCCGACGGTAATGGTTGACGGGGACGCGGTTGTGGTCGTCGTCGACGGCGCCCGCAGCTGCAGAGTCTTGTTCGCCGAGAGCGTGACGTTGGCGTCCTGGCCCGTCCAGCCGCCGTACTCGACGACGTAGCCGCCCAGGGTGCTTCCCACGGGCAGGTCGTTCCAGGTGCCGCCGTTCGCGAAATAGACTTGGGCCGCGTCTTCGCTGTTGCTCGAGTTGTTGGGCTCGCTGGTCGCGGTGTGCCAGTTCGAATAGGGCACGACGCCGTTCACGGCCGTCTTGACGCACGAGCCGGCCGAGGTGTTGTCGCAGATCTTCGTGTTCAGGTCCGGACCGACCGCCCAGTACCAGTAGCGTCCCGACCAGCTCGTGGTGTTGGCCCGCGCGCCGATCCAGCCGTCGTTGCTGAGCTTCGACTTGATGAAGTCGTTCTCCGCGGCAGAGGTGACGGTGGCGAGGTATCCCTTGAGCCCGAGGTACGTGCGCGCTTCAGAGGCCGTCTTGGCGCTGTTCCAGTTGGTGTTGGCTGAAGCCACATATTCGTAGAAATGGCCGTTGGTAAAGCTGACGGCGCTGCCCACGCCGAACGTGACGCTTCGCGCGGCATTGTTCGGGCTCGCGCTCGTGTTGTTGTACGTCACGGTGCGAAGCGCGGCTTGGTAAGTGGCCGTGCTCGCGTTGCCCGTCAGCGTCAGGATGCCCTTGGTGGCGTCCCAGGAGCCGGTGATGCCGCTCTGGTTGGTGAAACCAAGGACGTCCTGACCCGAGACGTAGCCCGACGACAGCGTGACCGTCGCGCCGTTGATGGTCTGGTTTCCGACCAAGGTCAGGGCGGAGTCGATTGGGCGGGCGCCGCTGCCCGAGTCGTAGCTGGTCGTGCCGTCGGATGCGGTGATGGTCGTCGGCGTGAAGTCGACGTCGAGGTCACGGGTGCCGGTGGCGACGAGCACCGGGTCGGTCGAGAGGCCGCCGTACTCGACGACGTAGCCGTTGAGGCTGTTTCCAACGGGCAAGTCGTTCCAGGTGCCCGAGTTGGCGAAGTAGATCTGCGCGGCGTCTTCGATGTTGCTCGCGTTGTTGGGCTCGTTGGAAGTGGCGTACCAGTTCGAGTAGGGGAGCACCCCGTTGACCGCCGTCTTGACGCAGGAGCCGGCCGAGGTGTTGTCGCAGATCTTGGTGTTCAGCTCAGGTCCGGTCGCCCAGTACCAGTAACGTCCCGCCCAGGTCGTTGAGTTGGCGCGCGCGCCGATCCAGCCGTCGTTCGACAGCTTCGTCGTGATGAACTCATTCTCGGCCGCCGAGGTGATCGTCGCGAGGTAGCCCTGCAGTCCGAGGTAGCGACGGGCTTCGGCGGATGTCTTGGCATTCGTCCACGAACCCGACGAAGCGACGTACTCGAAGAAGTGCCCGTTGCCGGCAAAGGCCTTCGCCGTACCGAGACCGAAGGTGATTTTCCGGCGCGTGGTGTTGGGCGTCAGCGTGGCGGTGTTGTTGTAGGTGACGCTTCTCAGGGCGGTCTGAAGGGTCGCGGAGGAGACGGAGCCCGAGATGGTCAGGACGCCCTTGGCGGCGTCCCAGCTGCCGGTCAGACCGTTCTGGTTGGTGAACGCGAGCACATCCTCGGTGGAGACGTAGCCCTCGGAGATCGCCACCGTGGCGCCCGGGATGTTCTGGGTGCCGACGACGAGGAGGTTCGGATCCACCGCCTGAGCGCCTGCAAAGGTGTTGAACTTTCCGGCGGTGCTGCTGACGGTGATCGTCGGCGCGACGTCGCAGGTGTTGGTCGTGGTGTTGCAGAACTGGCTCGAGCAGTCGGCATTGGCAAGACAGCCGCCGGCCGGCATGCACTTGCCGGTGGTGCTGCAGGCGCCGCTCGCGCAGATGGCCGACGCCGTGGCCTCTGTACAGCTGCCGGCGTTCGTTCCGTAGCCGTTGATCACAAGACCGCCGGAGATGGCGCCGGTCGCAGCCTGTCGCTCCGTGTCGCCCGCGTAGGTCACGCTGACGGTGTGCGTGCCGATGGCGAGGCTGCTGGTCGAGTAGGTCGCCACGCCGCTGGAAAGCGCGACGGCGCTACCGGCGTTGCTGCCGTCGATGACGAACTGGACGCTGCCCGTGGCGGCCGCGGGCGTCGCCGTGGCCGTGATGGTGACCGCAGTCGTGACGGTCGCGGGGTTTGCGCTTGCCGAGACGGCGAGGCTGGTCTTCGCGCGCACCTGCAGCGCCTTGTTGGCGGCGAGCGAGGTGGCAGGGTCTCCGGCGCTCTCGCCGTACTCGACGATGTAGGTGTCCTGTGTTCCTGTGCACGCGACGTCGTCCCAGGTGCCGCTGCTGCCGCCCAGGAAGAGACCGCAGTCCTGGCCCCAAAAATTGTTCGGCTCGTTTGCGGCCCAGTTGACGTAGGGCAGCACACCATTCACGGCCGTACGGACGCACGAACCAGCCGAGGTGTTGTCGCACAGTTTCACACCGGTCTCGGGGCCTGCATCCCACGACCAGTAACGGCCCGCCCAGTTCGTGGTGTTGGCCTTGGCCGCCATCCACGACGACACCGTGACACGCGAGGCGAGCAGCGCATTCTCCGAGGCAGAGGTGATCGTCGCGAGATACCCCTTGCGCCCGTAGTAGCTGCGGCCAGCGGCAGCGAGCTTGACCGAGGCGAAGTTGGCACCCGTCTGCGACACGAGCTCGTAATGGTGGCCGCTCGTGGAGGCGATCGCGCCGCCGACCGAGAAGGTGATCGTCTTTGCCGCGGTGTTGGGCGTTGCGCCACCGGCGTTGTTGTAGGTGACGGTGCGCAGCGCCGCCTCATACGCGACGGCGCTCGAAGTGCCGGAGAGGGTCAGCACGCCCTTGCTGGCATCCCAGCTGCCCGTGATGCCGTTGGCGTTGGTGAAGGCGAGCACGTCCTGACCCGAGACGTAACCGGCGGAGACCGAGACCGTGGCCCCGGTAATCTGCTGCGAACCGGTGACGGTGAGGCCGGCGTCGATGACCGTGGCGGCGCTCGTCGCGTCGAAGATCATCGTGCCGGCGGTCGTGGCGATGTTCGTCGGACTGACGCTGAGCGTGATGCTGCGGCTGGCGGAGAGCACGGCGGCCGGGTCCGTCGGGCTTCCGCCGTACTCGACGACGTACGCGGCCAGACTGGAGCCGCAGCCGCCGTCGTCCCAGGTGCCGTTGGCGTTGAAGGAGCCGCAGCCCTGTCCCCCGTAGTTGTTGGGCTCGCTCGCGTTCCAGTTCGTGTAGGCGCCGCCGATCGCCGTGCAGGTGCCGTTCGCGGTGTTGTTGCAGACCTGGGTTCCGCTCTCGGGCCCCGTGACCCACGAGAAGACGCGCGGCAGGGTGGTCTCCGGCGAGGCCTTGAGGCCCATCCAGGAGACGGCGGAGAGCTTGGTTGCGACAAAGGCGTTCTCAGCAGCCGAGCCCACGGTGGCGAGGTAGCCCTTGAGGCCGAGATAGGTGCGGGCCGCAGCGGCCGTCTGCGCGGCGTCATGCGTGCCGCTCGAGGCGACCACCTCGTAGTAGTGGCCGTTCGTATGGCTCTTCATGCCCAGCTGGAAGGTGATCGTGCGTGCGCCGGCGGTGGGCGGGGTACCGACGTTGGTGTACGTGATGCTCCGCAGTGCCGCCTGATAGGCCGACACCGAGGCAGAGCCCGTGAGGGTCAGCTCGCCCGTGGTGGTGTTGAACGAGCCCGAAATGCCGTTCTGGGTCGTGAAATTGAGACGGTCTTCGGCGGCCACGTAGCCCGAGGAGATCGAGACGACGGCGGCGGGGATGAAGGCCGCGGAGCCGGCGATCGTCACGCCCGAGTCGACCGCCTGCGGACCGATGCCCGGGTCGAAGCTGAGCGTCGTGCCGGTGGTGCTGATCGCAAGCGGGTCGTAGGTGAGGTTCACGACGCGCGTGTCGGTCGACACGAGTGCGGGATCACCAGCCATGCCGCCGTACTCGACGACGTAACCCTTGATCTCGTAGGTCGCGTTCCCCGCCCAGGCCGAGCTCAACTGGGTGTCGTTCCAGAAGCCGTCGTTCGTCATCTGGCCGTACTGTTCACGCACGCCGAGCCACGGCTGGTTGCCGTCGGGCTGGGTCGTGCGCCACGCGGTGAAGGCGCCGTTGGTCGGCGTGCAGGTGCCGGCGGCGGTGTTGTTGCAGATCGCAGTGCCGGCCTCTGGGCCGGTCTGCCAGCTCCACGTCCGGGGGAAGCTCTCCTGGCTTGCGCGAAGACCGAGCCAGACGGCGCCGCGCGACTGCGAGCGCGAGAAGACGAACGCGTTCTCGGCCGCGCTGGTGATCGTCGCGAGGTAGCCCTTGAGTCCGAGGTAGCTGCGGTTCTGGGCTCCGGTCTTCGCCTGTTCCCACGAGAAGGGATCGGTGGTGGCGACGACCTCGTAGAAGTGGCCGTTCGAGTGGGGTTTGGTGCCGAGGCTGAAGGAGATCGTGCGCGGAGACAGTGTCGGCGGGTTCGCGGTCGCGGCGTTGCTGTACCTGACGCTGCGCAGCGCGTCCTGGTACTGGAGAGGCGTCGCGTTACCCGTCAGTGAGAGCACGCCGGTCGCCTGATCGTAGCTGCCGGTGATGCCGTTCTGGTTGGTGAAGTTCAGGCGGTCTTCGGCAGCGATGAACCCGCTCGAGATCCAGACGGTCGCTGCCGGCACGGTCAGCACGCCCGTGACGGTGATGGCCGGGTCGATGGCCACCGGGTCGCCGAACGCCGGGTAGGTTGCAGTGCCCGCGCTCGCGTCGAGAACGAGCGGGGAGAGGGGGATGAACAGGTTGGCGCCGAGGCCGGCGTTGCCGGCCGGGTCGGTGTAGGCGCCCGCAGCGACGGTAATGGTCGGCTGCGTTCCTCCCGACTGCGTGAAGGTCGCCTCGTACACGAGGGGGTCGGCGGTAGCCACCACGGCCGACAGCGAGCCGCCGAGTGCCGTGACGTCCGTGGTGACGAAGCCATTGACCGGCTCGCTGAAGGTGAACGTCACGGTCGTCGCCTCGCTCGCGCTCAGCTGCACGGCGGCGGCGCTGATGGTGAGGGAGGGCGGGGTCGGGTCTGCAGCGAACGCCAGCACGTTGCCCGTACCGTTGTTGCCGGCAGCGTCGGTGTAGAGGCCGTTCGCCATCGAAATTTCCGTCTGCGTTGCGCTTCCCGACTGGGTCAGCTGGACGGTGTAGGTCGACCCGCTGCCCGAGAGGCCCGACAGCACGCCGCCGGTCACGGCGAGGTCGCCCAGCGTGAAGCCAACGGGAGGCTCGCTGAAGTTCAACGTCACGGGAATCGTCTGCCCGGCCGAGAGCAACGACGTCCCTGCCGTGAAGGTCACGGTCGGCGCGACCAGGTCGGTCGTGAAGTTGAACGTCGTCCCGTAGCCGGAGGCGCCCAGGGGCTCGGTGTAGCTGCCTTCAGGCAACGTGAGGCTGGCCGTCGCACCGGTCCCTGACTGCGTAAACCGAATGGTCCACTGCCTGACGCTGCCCGGGGTCTGCGCGAGGTTCGAGACGGTGCCGCCCGAGGCAACGAAGTCGGAGAGGGCGAGGCCCGAGATGGCACCGAAGGAGTCGATCGTCAGCGTGACGGTCTCTCCTGCGGCCAGCTTGTTGTCGCCGGTGATGGTGAGCCGCGGCCGGCAGGTCCAGGTCGCCAGGTTGCAGGTGCCGCTCGTCCAGAAGCAGTCGGCGTCCGTTGCGCAGCCGTATTCGGAGCTCACGGTGCACTTCTGCGACGCGACACCGCACGCGCCGCCACGGCAGAAGATTGCGCCCGTGCTGGCCACGCAGCTCCCTTCGCCGTTGCGGTAGCCGCACTTGTTGTCGCCGCCGCAGACGCCGGAGCGGCAGACGTTCACGGCGGTGGCGGCGGTGCAGAAGCCGCCGCCGTTCTGGGAACCGCAGTAGCCGCCCGCACAGACGTTGCTGCGACACTGTCCGCTGGCGGTACAGGTGTTCGCGCCGATGTAGCCGCACTTGTTGTCGTTCACGTCGCAGACGCCCGAGGAGCACGCCCGCGCGCCGAAGCCGCCGCTGCACGTGGTACCCGCCGGAAGCACGCCGCCGTTCGCAACCTTGGCCACGCACGAGGACGAGCCGTTGGAGGCGTTGCAAAAGAACCCCGCACCGCAGTCGGCGTCGGCGTAGCACTGGCTGCCGCACGTTCCCGTCGCGGCGTTGCAATAGGGGGTCGCCTGAGTGCATGAGCGCGAGGCGCCGGACTGGTAGTTGCCGTTGCAGGCCTGACAGAGGCCGTTGTTGCAGGCGAGGCCGCCACAATCTGCGCTGCTGTTGCAGTAGGAGCAGAAGCCGGTGTTGTAGGCGCACGTCGGGGCGCCGGCGCCGCAGGCGAAGGACGCCCCCGACTGGTAGTTGCCGTTGCAGGCCACGCACGAACCCGTCGACGGACCGCTCGTCACGCAGACGGGGGCGGCCGCGCTGGTGCAGCGGTTGATAGCAATGGACCCGTAGTTGCCGTCGCAGGTGGAAATACAGGCGTTCGTCGCGCCCGAGATGTCACACGACTTCTTGCCGATGGGGCAGTTCGAGAGCTTGGACGGGGTGCAGACGCTGCAGACCTTCTTCGCGGTGTCGCAAATGGGGGCCGAGGCGTTGCCAGCACAGTCGGCGTCGGTGTTACAGCAGACCTGGTCGGCGCTCACCGTGTCCGACGCGGCAATCTCCATGATTTCGTGCTTGGAGCAGGAGCCGCCGGTGGAGCCCGTGAAGCCGACGAAGAAGCCGGTGATGCCGAACGTAGCGTAGAGGTCGATCGCTGAGGTCTCGACCGCCGGCGTCGACGGCTTGGTGCTGGACTGCGAGATGTACATCTTCAACGTCGTGCTCGACGCGGTGTAGTCGAGCCAGGCGTAGAAGGGCGTCCCGGTCGTGAGGCTGAAGCCCGGAACGAAGGGCGCCGGCAGCGAGTTGTTCCAGGAGTCGGTGTGGTTGGCGCTACCTCCGCGTGTAATGGCGACGTGCGGGCTCGACGGGTCGCCGTAGCCAACGGCGGTGTTGTCGTACGTGTCGATCTCGACGGCGACTGCGTCGGGGATGCCCTCGTAGCCGACACCCTGTCCCTGCGAGCCGAGCGTGCCCGACCCCGATGACGCGTTGTGGAGCACGAAGGCCATGCCGTCCGCCGGCGTGCTGCAGTACGTCGTGGTGACCCTCAGCTTGAGCCGGATCGACAGGTTGCCTTCGGCCGACAACTTGCTGTTGTAGAAGACCGAGCCGCTCTGGTCGTTGTCGTCTCTCGTCACGAGGATCGACGAGCCGTCGAGCGTCGTGGTGCCGTTGAGCTTGAAGTTCGGCAGCAGCGAACCGCCGCGGTAACAGATGTCCGTTCGGGTCGCTTGAGCCGGGAACGGCGTGGCCAAGAGAAGCGCGAGCGTCGAAAACAGTGCCAACGGTCGGCGCTCGGCGTTCGGGAAACGGATCATCACGGGCCTCGGCGTGTCTGGAACCGGACAACGAAAGGCGCGAAAAATACGTGACATCCGAGGGGCTTGCAACCGAAGAACTTCTGACGAAAGACCAAACGAGGGCGTCTCTCGGGCCCGAGGGCGTGAGGGCGGTGGACAGCTCTCATCCGCCCCGCCCCAACGCCTTACACGAGCGCAGCGGACACGCTTGGGGAGGCAGGATTCAGCCCTCTGCGCGAGCCACCAAATACAAGTAACTACAGATGCTTAGCCCCCTGGGACTGTTCTCGGACGCGCACGCACGTTTGGCCGATCTGCTGGGCCGGCGAAGCGCCCTCCCCCGCCGACCGCGCGGCCTTCGCGCGCCAGGTCCGCACCACGCTCATCAACGGTTACCTCGAGGCCGACCGGCGCCTACGGGCCTGCACGCGCCTCCTGCGTGACGACGCGACCGCCGACAGCGCCGACGCCGACCTCCTCGATCTGCTCATCCCCGACACCGAACCGGAGGCCTCCGCCGACGCGTCGCATCCGATCGCCTCATGGCTGCGCGCGAGCGGCAACACCACCCGCTGAACAGGAGTGGGCCTTTGCTCGGGCGCCCTCGCAGCCGGCGGAGGGACCGCTTTTCGACGACGTGCTTCGGCTCGGCGTCGGGGGCGACTGGAGTCTGGGCGGACGGGTGGAGGGCGCATTCCTGTCGGGCGTCGCTCTTGCGGGCCGCGTCCTCAGTCTACCGGACCCGCCATGAATCGCACCCATCGCCGACGAGACCACTGGCAGGGTTCGAGGCCGACATGCCGCGAGCAACATCGTCGGTCTCCCTCAAATCACGAGGCCGCTCCTCTTGACCGCCCAGTTCCAGAGCCGCTCACGCTCCTCGGGAGTGTCGGAGCGCCGCGTGGATGCAAGGCGGTGCAGCGGACGCGGACGGCGGTCCAGCCAGAACTGACCCGTTTGGATCAGCGGCGCCCCATCGTCGACCGCCAACCAGACCAGCGTGTCGGCACCCTCTGCGGGCGTTCGCAGGAGGGGGCCGACGACTTGCCGAAACGTCGGGAGCGACCGTGCGACGCCCGGAGTATCGGCCCAGCCGGGGTGCAGCGAGTGGACCGAGATCCGATCGGCCGCGAGCCGCCCCGCCCACATCTCGGCGAGCGTCACCTGGGCGCGCTTGGCGCGAGCGTACGCGGTGGTGCCGTTGTAGTCGTCGGCCGGCATCTCCAACCGGTCAACCGACAACGGCTCGCTGTACATGCCGCCCGACGACACCCACAGCACGCGTGAGGGCGCGGCGGCCTTCAGCGCAGGGAGCAGCAGCCCGGTGAGCAGGAAGGGGCCAACCACCTGGCTCGCGACCGTGAGTTCGATGCCCTGCGGACTCGTTTGCCGCACATCGTCGAGCGCGCCCGCGTTGTGGATGAGCAAGTGGATCGCCGGGTGCCGCTCTGCGAGCTCCGCGGCGGCGTCACGCAGGGCCGCGAGGTCTCCCGTGTCGGCGACCACGAAGCCAATCTTCGGGTTGCCCGTCGCCTGGCGGAGTTCGGCGCAAGTGGTCTCGGCCTTCGCCACGTTGCGCGCGATGATCTCGACCGTCGCTCCCATCGCACCCAAGGCTCGAGCCGCCTCGAGGCCGAGTCCGGAAGTGGCGCCCGTGATCACGACGACTCGACCAGCGAGGCTTCGTTCGTCGAGAGGCGCCCAGTGGTCCAAGCGTCGCCGGAGCGCCGAGCCGACGCGGGTGAAGCTGCCGACGATGCTCCACTCGAGCACGGCGTCGACGCGGTCGGCGACGAAGCTCATCGGGCCGCCGCCTTGTCCGAAAGCGCTCGATTCAGCCCGGCGGCAGCGCGATCTCCGATGCGCCGGAAGGCCAGGCGCAAGAGTGGATCGAGCAGGCCCAGCGGCCCGTTGAGGGTCAGCTTCGCGTCGTACGTCACCGTGCAGCCGCTGCCGGCGGGTTCGACCCGGACTTCATCCACCGACGTGAGAAAGGAGGTGCGCGCCACCAGAAGGACGCGACGAGGGGGTTCGTACGCCTTGACCTCGTAACGCATCACCGTCGTTGCGCCGGCCTGAACCGTCAGGTCATACGCTGCGCCGACGCCGGCTCCGCCACCACCAACGCGGCGCACGCGCTTGACGCCCGGATCCCATTCGACGAAGTGAGTGACGTCAGCCATGTACGCGAAGGCCTCGGCAGCGGACAGCGGAGTTGCGACGGACGTGACGTAGCGAGCCATGGAACATCACCTCTCGATCCTGCTGCCGACCGCAGCGGCTGCCGACCGCATCGAACACCTTCTCTAACGCACCGTTCTGTTCGCCGCATGGCGTCGGTACGCGCCGGAAACCGTTGCGGCGTGGGCACCGGGGAGGTCATGTTCCGACCCATGCGCGCGCGCTATGAGCCTCTCGATCCCGCAATCTTCGGGCTTCACGACGACTGCCTCGACGCGGCGTTCCTCGCGGCCATCACGGACGGCCGTCCCGAGGCTCTCGACGCGCTCGTCGAACGTCCTCACCCCGGGATCGTCACCTTCCCCCTCTTCTCGTCTCGCTTCTGCCACGCTCTCGTCGCCGAGGCGCGCCGCTTCGAGAGCTGGTGCGCAGACCGCGGCATCGAGCCTTCGCGCCCCAACAGTATGAACGCCTACGGAGCGGTGCTGGCGGAGATGGGGCTCGAGTCGCTGGCACAGCGGCTTCTCGAGCGGCTCGCACCCCTCGCGGCCCGATACTTCGCGCCGCACGGCGGCGATACGCTCGACGCCCAGCACACCTTCCTCGTCGAATACGCGAGGGACGGCGACCTCGACCTTGGGTTCCACGTCGACGACAGCGAGGTGACGCTCAACGCGTGCCTGGGCGACGTGTTCGAGGGTGGCGAGGTCTACTTCGAAGGCGTGCGCTGCGCGGAGCACCGGCAGACGCGCACGCGAGCAGGCGAGCCCTACGAGCTGGTGCATCGGATGGGCCACGCAGCGCTTCACGCGGGGGCCCACCGGCACGGGGTGCGGATGCTCGTCGAGGGGCGGCGGACCAACCTGATCGCATGGTTCCGCAGCGGCGGCGTGAGACTCGCCCGCGAGGGGTGCAAGCCGTGGTGCGCACTCCACCCAGGATAAGGCTTCTTCAATCACCGGCGGCGATCATGGCCGTCTCGGCGCGTCCCCATTCGTCGACGCCGTGACCGCAACGCGGATCCTCCTGTCGATGTTCGCGGCGCTTGGACAGGACTCCATGGACCCCGTTGAATTGGCGCGTGCGGCGCTCGAGCTGTGGACATTGGAATTCCGCGAGTGGGTCAACGAATCCCTGCGACGGCATGAACGGCTGGCCGACCTGCCGATATGGCTCACTCCATTCGCACAGCGTCATGCGGGCCCAGCGATGCGTCGAGCACGGTCCCGAACCGCTGCGTCGGAGCAACCTCTACGCAATGCCGGATGACCTGACAGCGGCGTGACGACCGCTCACTCTGCCGGCGCAGGCCCCAGTTGGCCGGTCCCGATGGCGTACCGGCACCCCAATTGCGTACTAACGGCCGGTTAGTACTTGATTCGGCCCCCAGTACGCATACCGTGTCGGGGCCATGACCTCGCTCAGTCCGTCCTACCTCTCCGAACTGACGGTGACACTCGAAGAGCTGAGGGCCGTGTCCCAGCTCGGTCGGTTTCGCGGCCGTCAGGACCTCTGGTCGCTGCGGGTACCCGAGGTGCTCACGAGCCTTCGCGACCTGGCGATCGTCGAGTCGACCGAGTCATCCAACCGCATCGAAGGCATCGTGGCCGCGCCGGGACGCGTGCGAGAGATCGTTCTGCGCGACGCCACTCCCCGCGACCGCTCGGAACAGGAGATCGCCGGCTATCGCCAGGCCCTCCAGCTCATCCACGAGCAGGCCGAGGAGATGCCCCTCTCGACGAACCTGCTCCTTCAGCTGCACGGCCTGCTCTACCGGTACTCGACCGACGACGGGGGTCAATGGAAGACCGTCGACAACAGCATCGTCGAACACGGCGCCGATGGCTCGGTGCGGGAGCGCTTCGTTCCCGTCAAAGCGATCGCGACGCCGCAGGCCACGAGCGATCTCGTCGAGAACTACCGCCGCGCCCAGCAGGAAGGCGTGGACCCAATGCTTTCGGTGCCGCTCGCCGTCCTCGACTTCCTCTGCATCCATCCCTTCCGTGACGGCAACGGACGCGTGTCGAGACTTCTGACTCTCCTGCTCCTCTCGCAGCAGGGCTACGACGTGGGCCGCTACGTCAGTCTGGAGCGCGTCACCGAGCAGACCAAGCGCGGCTACTACGACGCGCTCGAGGCGAGTTCCCATGGCTGGCACGAGGCCCGGCACGACGTTCACCCGTGGCTTCGCTACTTCTGGGGAACGCTCACCGCCGCATACAACGAGCTTGAAGAGCGCGTCGGTACGGCGACCACTGGCCGTGGCTCGAAGGCCGAGCGCGTGCGCAGCGCGATTTCCCGGAGAGCCAAGGCTTTCGCGATCTCCTCCATCGAGGCGGACTGCCCCGACATCAGCCGCGAGCACATCCGCAAGGTGCTGACTCAGCTGCGCGCCGATGGCCTTGTCGAGATGGAGGGCGCCGGCCGCAGCGCCGTCTGGCGTTGGACGGGGTTCGGGAGCGCCGGTCCGAAAACTTGAAAGTCCCTGAACAATCGGCGCGCCGCCGTGAACCGCGCGATCGAAGCACTCGTGCTGGTGATCGCGAACGCGCCTGCAGCAGTTTGAGCAGCGGGAATCGTGGCTTGAATGCCTGTCCGAGATCCGCGGCCGGGGCCGTTCCTCGTCTCCGGCTCGGTGCGCTGCGCTCTCGATGGCGCGACGTGGCTGGCATCGGCGTGTGTGCTCGCTTGCGGTGACACGAGCTGCGACGCGTCGAGGTGCTTGTGCGCCTTGACGGTCTCCTCGTGCCCCTGTAGGCGCTGATGATGAGCCGATATCTCCTCGCAACCCTGGCCTTGTCCATGGCCGCGTGCCAGCCGCCTCCAGCTGAGACGCCCGGCGACATCCAGACCGAGCCCCCGGTCGTGCCAGTCAACGGTCAGTTCCGTCTCGTCGACGCCTCGACGGGCAGGGGCTTCGCAGGTGGCACGCTGAAACTTGGCGACGAGACGGTCGTGACCGACGACCAAGGGCGCGCCGACCTCGAGGTTCCCCCGGGCGCCTTCGACGTGACCCTCACCGGTCCGAACATCGCGACCTACACGCTCGCCGGGGCGGCGGGAACGGCCGATTTCTCCTTCATCTCGTATGTCAGCAATCGGACAACCACCGCTCAGGTCGCCGCATATCTCGGCACGACGCTCGACCCGAAGCGCGGCATCCTCGTCGTCGCGGCGGACGATCCTCAGCAGCGTCCCGCGGTCGGTGCCGTGGTCGCGATCGATGCGGAATCGGATGCTCCGTTCGTCATCGCCGGGACGGGACCGAGACGCGGGAACGCCGTCGTCGCCGGTGGGAGCTTCGTCAGCTTCTTCAACGTCGCGCCCGGGCGCGTGCGAGTCAGCGTAACGCCGCCCGCAGGTCGCTCATGCCATGTCGCGCCGGGGCCAGGGCCTCGCGATGCGGTCGATGTGGCGGCAGATGGCGTCACCGTCGTCGCGTACGTGTGCGAGTAAGATTCCGGCTCGGGCCGGCTCGTTCGACAAGTCCTCGCCGTGCGCCAGGCCGACACCACGCCAGCGGTCCAATTCCGCCCGCGAGGTGCTGGTGCTCGAGCGTCCGCTTCGAGCACGGCCCCGAGCCGCTGCGCAGGCGGAACCTGGAAGCGCTGCCGTATGACGTGAAGGTGGCGTGACGGTCGCTCGGTCCCCGAGCGTCAATGCCAGCCTCGAGCCTCGGTACGCTCCCAGCGCTCCGCCGACCTGACCCGCCTCACGGTGGCCCCAGACGAGCTGCGGGCCGTGTCCCTGCTTGGTCGCTTCCAGGGCTTCCAGGGCTTCCAGGGCTTCCAGGGTCGGCGGGACATCTGGGCGCTGCGGGTTCCGTGCTCGCGAGTCTGCCTGACCTGGCGATCGTCGAGTCGACCGAGTCGTCGAACCGCTCAGGCGATCGCCGGCTGCCGCCAGACGCTTCAGCTCAACCACTCGCGAGCAAACGAGGAGATGCCGCTCCCCCCGAACATTGTCCTACAGCTGCACGGCCTGCTTCACCTCGACTCAACTGACGAGGGGGAGACGGATCTGTTCCGGACGGTGAGATCAGTCCCCAAACAGTCCCCAAACGGCCTTCAGCAGCGGATCCAGAAATCCGGATCTGCCTTAAAACAAGGCGTTTTCGCATCACAGGAGAAGGTGGCGGAGGAGACAGGATTCGAACCTGTGGAACCCTTCCGGGCTCAGTGGTTTTCAAGACCACCGCCTTAAACCGCTCGGCCACTCCTCCGACGGCGCGCCTCTTACCACATCGGGCGAGGAGTTCGACAACCTGCGCAGGGGAGAGTTAGATGCGCTCCAAGATCCAACTCTGGGGAGTGCGTCATGCGTCGTCGGTTGCTTCGATTCGCGTTCGTGGTCTGTGCGTTGGGGGCGGCGGCCTGCGCCGCGGGTGGCTCCTCCGATCAGACGGCCGATGGTGGGACGGCTGGCATCGACGGCGGCACGGCTGCGGCGATGACGGTGGAGACGGTGTGCCAACGCCTCGCCGAAACGATCTGCGCGGAGGCGGTGACCTGCGGCTGCGGTGGTCAGGATCTCGCGGTGTGTCTGGCCGCCCAGCAGCCCGGATGCGAGCGGTCGTTCGCGGGGCCCATTTCCCGGGTTGTGCTGGGACGGCTGACGTTCGACGCGGCGAGCGCCGAGAAGTGCCGGTCCGACTACGGGCGCGCCGTCGAGGGCTGCGCCAGTCCGAGCGACTCACCCTACTCGTCGGCCTGCGCGCGGATGTTCGTCGATCCTGCGGCGCTTGGCGGTCAGTGCGACCCGAGCAACGTTCGGCTGAGCTGTGCCGGCGGTTCGGGCCTGTGCGCCGAGGGGGGCGCCTGTGTCGAGACACCGGGCGAGGGCAAGCCCTGCGCGAACCAGGTCTGCGCCGGCGATCTCGTCTGCGTGGAGGGAACCTGCGGCGCCATGCCGGCGCCGTCGAACCTTCCTGCGGGGTCGGAGTGCAGGGCCTCGAGCCAGTGCGCCGAGGGGCTCGGCTGCGTCAACGGCAGCTGCGCGGCGGCGAAGGCCATCGGCGAGAGCTGTGACGACGCCACGGTCTGCGTGCGAGGCGCCGAGTGCCAGCCGTCGAACGAGCGCGTCTGCCTCACGAAGGCCGGCGACGGCGAGCGGTGCATGGGCGACGACTGCGGCGCGGGGCTCGCCTGTGACTACACCGCGACCTTTCCCGTGTGCCGGCCGGTCGTGGCGCTGGGCGAGGCGTGCGACATGGGGCGCACCTGCGTGGCCGGCGCGACCTGCAACGCCGGGAGCTGCGTGCTGCTGCCCACGCAGGGCGAGACCTGTCTCTTCGGTCAATGTGCGGCGGGGCTCGTGTGCGACCAGTCAACCCAGGTCTGCGGTGAGCGGCGGCCGCTGGGTCAGTCCTGCAACGGCTCGTCCGAGTGTGCCGACGGCCTTGCCTGCGACATGGCGAACTTCCCAGGGACGTGCGTCACGAAGTCGAGCGCGGGTGGCAGCTGCAACGGCGACAGCGCACGATGTGAGGCGGGGCTGCATTGCGCCATCGACGGCACGTGCCAGCCCATACTGCCCGCAGGCGCGACCTGTACCGGCGCCGAGGCCTGCGGACCTCAGGCTGAGTGCATCTTCAAGGAAGGCCCCTCCGGGGCAGGCGTCTGCACGCCGATTCCGACGACCGAGGGCGCCACGTGCGGCTTCGTCTGCGGCGTCGGGCTGCGCTGCGTCCAGAAGCCGGGCGCCTGCGTGCCGGGGCTGTGCCGGGTCTTGTGACAGGTCGTTCACTTCAGGAGAAATGACAGAGGCCGCCCGGCGCTCCCTTTCCGCGGGAATGCCGGACGGCCTCGCCTGTTTCTGTTTCTACAGGCCGGGAACGATGCGCTCGAGGCCGCCCATGTAGGGCCGCAGTGCCTCGGGGACGATCACCGAGCCATCAGCCTGCTGAAAGTTCTCGAGGATGGCGACGACGGTGCGGCCCACCGCGAGGCCCGAGCCGTTGAGCGTGTGGACGAGGCGAGGCTTCTCGCCGGGTCCGGGGCGATAACGAATGCCCGCGCGGCGCGCCTGGTAGTCCTCGAAGTTCGAGCAGCTGGAGATTTCGCGGAAGGCGTTCTGACCGGGCAGCCACACCTCGAGGTCGTAGGTCTTCGCGCTGGAGAAGCCCATGTCGCCCGAGCAGAGCAGCATGACGCGGTAGTGCAGGCCGAGGCGCTCGAGCACCTCGCAGGCATCCGCGGTCAGCCTCTCGAGCTCCTCGTGGCTCTGCTCCGGCGCGGCGAACTTCACGAGCTCCACCTTCTGGAACTGGTGCTGCCGGATGAGCCCCTTGGTGTCCTTGCCGTAGCTGCCGGCCTCGGCGCGAAAGCAGGGGGAATAGGCCGCATAGGAGCGCGGCATCGGCCCCTCGAGGATCTCGTCGCGGTGGTAGTTCGTGACGGGGACTTCGGCGGTAGGAATCAGGTACAGGTCGCGGGTGCCCTTCTCGGGGTCGCCGGTCGAGGTCTTGAACATGTCGGCGGCGAACTTCGGCAGCTGGCCGGTGCCGACCATCGCTTGAGGGCCGACGAGGAACGGTGGCAGCACCTCGCGATAGCCGCGCGACGTGTGCAGGTCGAGCATGAAGGCGACGAGGGCGCGCTCGAGGCGGGCGCCGGCGCCGAGGCTGAAGGTGAAGCGCGCGCCGCTCACCTTCGCGCCGCGCTCGAAGTCCAGAATGCCGAGCTTTTCACCGATCTCCCAATGCTCCTTCGGCTGGAACGGGTAGGTGGGCTTGGGCGCCTTGCCGTGGCGCACCACGACGTTCTCGTCGGCAGAGTGGCCCGTCGGGACGCTCGCGTGCGGGATGTTCGGAATGCCGAGGAGCAGCTCCTCGATCTTCGCCTCGATCGCGGAGAGCTCGGTCTCACCGGCCTTCACCTGATCGCTCAGGGTTTTCAGCTTTGCGCGCAGGGCCTCCGCGGCGGCGGGGTCGTCCTTCATCAGCTTGCCCAACTTGGTCGATTCGGACTTCTGTTCGGCTCGGGCCGTCTCGGTCTCGTGGATGCGCTGCCGGCGTGCGGTGGCAAGCGCCTCGACGCCCGACAGGTCGATCTCCGAGCCGCGGCGTGCGAGGCCCGCAGCGACCTGATCGAGGTTCTGGGTGACGAAACGCAGATCCAGCATCGTGACGGCTCCGAAGGAGAGGCGAGGGCAAAGAAAAGCGGCGGATGGTGTCTCCCGTGGGCGTCGGGTGTCAAGCGAGCGCGGACGGGCGATTTGCTCGGCGCCGTGTAACCTCGTCTGCGGCCGCCGGGTCTGTTTCGCGGAGCCCCCAACGATGGCCTCGATTCTGGCGAGCGACATGACCGCGATGCACCCGAGCGATGAGGCCGGCGAGGTCGACGTGCGGCTCGTGGCGGCCTTCCGCCAAGGCGACGCGAGGGCCTTCGAGAGCCTCGTACGCAGGCATCAGAGGCCGGTCTGGGCCGTCGCCATGCGATTCGCGAAGGACGCCGACGAGGCGGAGGATCTGGCGCAGCGGGCCTTCGTGAAGGCGCTCGAGAACATCGATGGGCTGCGGGGCGCGTTTCGGCCGTGGCTCATGCGCATCGCGGTGAACCTGGCGAAGAACCACGTCCGCGACCACGCGAAGTTCATCGATGCCGCACCACCGGACGAGGGCCATGCGCCGCGGACCGACGACGCGTTGGCGCAGGAAGAGCGGCGCCGCAGGGTGCGATCGGCGCTGGCGCAGCTGGGCGAACGGCAGCGCGAGGTGGTGATGCTCCGGGTCGACGCGCAGCTCTCGTTCCAGGAGATCGCCCAGGCGCTGGAGATCACCGAGAACAACGCGAAGGTGGCCTACCACCACGCGGTGAAGCGGCTGCGGGCGCTGTGCGCAGGAGAGGAGTGACGGTGCGCGACACGAATGAGTTCGTCCCCGAGCTTGATGAGAGCGACGCGGCCCTCGAGGCGCTGCTGTCGGAGACCCGCCGAGAGCCGCACGAGCTGCATCTCGCCGGCTTCGCCGCACGCACCGCCGACCGGGCGATGGCGTGGCGTGATCGCTCGCTGCGTGGTCTCTGGTGGAGCCTGCCGAAGGGGATGCGGCTGGGCGTGACTCTTTCCAGCGCGCTCGCGGCCCTCGCGCTCGCCTTCGTCGCGGTGCCCTCCCGTCCCGGCGGCGCGACGCCTCCAGGCGAAAGAGCGCCCGTCGCCGTTGCGCAAGTGGAATCGGACGATTCGGACGTCGACGATGTCGATCCGGACGACGACGCCACTGCCGACGACGACTGCGACGAGACAGACGACGAACAGGCCTCGCACAAGGCCGATACGGACCGCTGCACGACGACGACGGCGGCACGCGCCCTGCCCTCCGATGCGCTCCTCACCGAACAGGAGCTCGACGCGCTCGCCGACCTGTACCTGCCCTATCCGAGCTGATTTCAGACCATTCCCGATCGTCGAAGGAGGAGTTCCATGAACCGTCTCGCCATGCTCGCGCTCGTCGGCCTGCTGCCCACCGTTGCCATCGCGCGTCCGATGCAGGCCCCCCCTCCCGGACGCGGCGCGATGCGGCCCGGCGAGGAGGGCGACCGCGATGAAGGCCGGCGCCCGCCGCCTCCGATGGACCGGGCGCAGCGCCAGAAGATGCTCCGCAAGGCGCAGTACCTGTCGGTCATGGAGCTCGCCGAGATCCTCGAGCTCGACACCGCAGGCGCAGTGAAGCTGACCGAGCGACTGGCAAAGTACGACGAGCCGCGCATCCAGGCGCGCCTCGAGCTGGGTGACGCGCTCGACCAGCTGCGGAAGATCGCCCATGGCGCCGCGCAGGGCGATGCGGCCGGACTCGCGAAGAAGGTGACCGCGGCCCGCGTGCAGGTCGCGCAGCTCGACCAGAAGGAGGTCGACGAGGTGACGGCCGGACTCGCCCCCGAGAAGACCGCGAAGGTGGTGCTGTTCTTCGCCGAGCAGACGCGGCGCCTCGAGCGGTTCGTGCGGCGCGGACCTCCGGGCGGGCCGCGCGGCGAGGGTCCGCATGGGGCTCCGGGCATGGGTCGTCACCACGGGCCTCCGGGAGCGCCCGGCGCCGGTCCGATGGGCCCCGGCGGCGACTTCCCGCCCGACGAGGAGTAGCTCACAGCGATCGAACTGGATCGCGCCGCGCAGCGCCTGTTATGGCGGAGGCCCCTCGGACGGGCGCGGGAGCGATTCCATGGCACAGACCATCATCATCGGAGGCGGCCTGACCGGACTGGCGGCGGGCCGCCTTCTGGCGTCCGACGCCCATCTCGTCGAAGCGCAGGATCGGCTCGGCGGACTTGCGCGCACCGACGTCATCGACGGCTTCTGGTTCGACTGGACCGGACACTGGCTTCACCTGCGCACGCCGCGCTGGAAGGCCGAGGTCGACCGGCTGCTGCCCGCAGGACTGCTCACGATTGCGCGGCAGGCGCGCATCCACTCTCACGGGGTCTGGACCAACTTCCCGTTCCAGGTGAACACCCACGGGCTTCCCCCCGACGTGGTGGCCGAGTGCCTCAAGGGCTTCATCGCCGCGCAGCTGGGCCCCGAAGGCGCCGAGCTGCGGGCCCGCGAGCCGCACACCTTCCGCGAGTTCGTGCTGCGCTACCTGGGCGACGGCATCGCGCGCCACTTCATGGAGCCCTACAACCGCAAGCTCTACACCGTGGACACCGCGGAGCTGTCGGCGGAATGGGGCGGCCGCTTCGTGCCGCGCCCCAGCCTGGACGAGGTGATCGACGGCGCGGTGGGGCGCACGCGCGAGGGGCTCGGCTACAACGCCTCGTTCGTCTATCCGCGCGAAGGCGGCATCGAGTCGATCCCGCGCGCGCTGGCCCGTGAGCTGGCCTGCGAGATCAGCCTGAGAACGAAGGTGATTCGCATCGAGACGGCCCGCCGCCGGCTGCACCTGTCGGACGGCCGCAGCCTCGACTACCGGACGCTGCTCTCCACGATGCCGCTCAAGAGCCTCGTCGGTCTGCTCGACCCGCTGCCGCCCGACGTGGCCGGCGCCGCGAAGCTGCTGCGAAGCGTGGGCGTCACCGTGGTCGAGGTCGGCGTGAAGGGCCCCCCGCGCGTCCCCTTCCATTGGGCCTATTTTCCAGAGGATCGCTACTGGTTCTACCGGGTGGGGTCGCCCAGCCAGGTGCACGCCGGCCTCGCGCCCGTGGGCCACACGAGCTACGCCGCCGAGTTCTCGCATCAGGGGCCGCCGCCCTCCACGGACGAGGCGATAGGCCGAACGCTCGAGGGGCTCGAGGCCGCGGGACTGATCGACCGCAGTGACGTCGTGATGGCCCGGGCCCGGACCATTCCGACGGCCTACGTCATCGTCGACCACGCCTGCGCCGCCGCACGGCAGCTGGTGCTGGAGCACCTCGCCTCCGTCGGCATCGAGGTCGCGGGGCGCTATGGCCAGTGGGAGTATTCGGGCATGGAGGACGCGCTGGTGGCCGGTGAGGCGGCGGCGGAGCGCATCGCGAAGGCCCACGGGACGCCGCTCGCCGTCGCCGGTTGAGAGGCTCGCGCGACCTGTCGTGGAGATTTGCCGCAACGTGTCACGTCTGTTAGCTTCCCGGCGTTTTATGGCGCTTTTCGCCGTCTCCTGCCCCTGCGGGCGGGCATGGGTCACCCGATGCAGAACCCCTTGTTCATGACGCTCCTGCTGCTGGCGGCGCTCGGCACCTTCGGGTGGACGATGCGCCGGCGTCTTCCGCCCCTGCTCTTCGGGCGCAAGGAGGTGCGCTGGGACAGGCTCGGCGAGCGCGTCTCCGCCCTGATGAAGTTCGGCCTGGGTCAGCGCCGGCTGGTGGCCCCGGGCGAGCGGGGCAGCGGCATCGCCCACGTGCTGGTCTTCGCGGCCTTCATGGTGCTGTCGCTGCGGACCGTGACGCTGGTGCTGATGGGCTTCTTCGGTCCGGAGTTCCATCTGCCCCTGCTGGGCGAGGAGTCGATTGCCGGCAAGGCCTACATCGTCGCGCAGCAGCTGGTGCTGCTGGGTGCGCTCGTCGGCGTCGCGATCTTCCTCTACTTCCGCGTCGTGCGGCCCAAGGAGCGGCTGACGCTGTCGGTCGAGGGCTGGGTGATCCTGCTGACCATCGCCTCGCTGATGATCACCGACCTGATGTTCGAGGCGGGTCACCTGGCAGCCGCGGCCCACAAGACCAAGGCCGCGGGCGGCACCGGCGACGCCGTCGGAACCTCCTTCGTCGCGGTCTGGGTCGCGAACGTGCTGATGGAGCTCGAGCTGCTCAAGGACCCGCAGACGATGCGGCTCTTCAGCGCGTTCGGCTTCTGGACGCACGTCGTCACCATCTTCGCCTTCGGCAACTTTCTCCCTTACGGCAAGCACTTCCACATCATCACAGGGCTCCCGACGGTCTTCGCTCAGCGGCTGCCGCCGGTGGGCGCGCTGTCGAAGCTGGACCTCGAGAACTCGACGCAGTTCGGCGCCGCGAAGGTCACCGATTTGTCGTGGAAGGAGATGCTCGACACCTACTCGTGCACCGAGTGCGGCCGCTGCCAGACCTACTGCCCGACCTACGTCACCGGCAAGCCGCTGTCGCACAAGGAAGTGAACCGCGCCATTCGGCACCACCTGCAGGAGATCGCGCCGCAGATGCCGATGCCCCTCATCCAGCTGCTCAAGAAGAAAGAGGCGGCTGCCGGTGAGGGTGCGACCGCTGCGGAGCCGACCGCGGAGCTTCCGGAGCTGCCACCGCTCGTCAACGCCGAGGGCGGCATCCTGCCCGACGAGACCATCTGGGCCTGCACGACCTGCGGCTGGTGCGAGACCGCCTGCCCCGTCTTCATCGAGCAGGTGCCGCGCATCGTCGACATGCGCCGCAACAAGGTCCTGATGGAATCGGTCTTCCCCGAAGAGGCGCAGCGCGTCTTCTCGGGCATGGAGCAGCAGTCGAACCCGTGGGGCGTCGGCTCCAACAAGCGCGGCGACTGGGCGGAGGGCCTCGATGTCCCGGTGGCGGCGAACCTCGCCGAGGCCGGCAACAAGTTCGAGTACCTGTTCTTCGTCGGCTGCGCCGGCTCGTTCGACGACCGCCAGAAGAAGGTGACCCGGGCGCTCTTCCGGATTCTGAAGGAGGCCAAGGTCGACTTCGCAATCCTCGGCACCGAAGAGGGCTGCACCGGCGACAGCGCCCGCCGCCTCGGCAACGAGTACCTGTTCCAGCAGCTGGCGATGACCAACGTCGAGACGCTCAAGCGCTACGACGTCTCGAAGATCATCACCCAGTGCCCGCACTGCTTCAACACCATCGCGAACGAGTACCAGCAGTTCGGCGTGAAGTTCGAGGTGATGCACCACACGCAGATGATCGCGGGGCTGCTGAAGGCGAAGCGCCTCAAGCTGGACAAGCCGCTCGAGGAGGCCGTCACGTTCCACGACAGCTGCTACCTCGCCCGCTACAACGGCGTCGTCGAGGAGCCGCGTCAGATCCTCGGCCGCGTCTCGAAGCTCAAGGTGATCGAGATGCCGCGAAGCGGCACCCAGGGCTTCTGCTGCGGTGCCGGCGGCGGACGCATGTGGCTCGAGGAGAAGCTCGGCTCGCGCATCAACCAGAACCGCGTCGAAGAGGCCGCGGCGACGGGCGCCCAGACGGTCGCGACGAGCTGCCCCTTCTGTCTCACGATGCTCCGCGACGGCATCAACGAGACCGGCCGCGAGGAGAAGCTGGTGGCGAAGGACATCGCCGAGATCGTCGTGTCGGTGATGAAGGAGAGCACCCCCGCCGCGCCGAAGGCCGACGCCTCGTAATCCGCCCCGACATTCGCTCGATCGGACGGGCCGTGCTCCCTCGGGGCGCGGCCCGTTCGCGTTTACGGACAGGACGGAGGCTGTCGTCCATGCGAAGCGGTGTTCGGCTGGGCGACGGAGTGCCCGGGCGGGCGGCGGCGCCACAGGCCCAGCGCATCACTGCGGACGGGGCTGCTCTCCCTCGGAATCGGCCCTCGGGCATTTCTGCACTATAGTGCCAGCTTTACGTCCCATCCAGTCGTCACGCACTATATTGCATAAACGCTCTCGAGTCGTGAAATGGGAGAGCCCCACCCCGCGGATGCCCGCCCCACCCCGGCCCC
>JACCDP011499010.1_pt1 | contig 29638 bp, 20 predicted proteins | sample 7445841 | NCBI WGS metagenome assembly JACCDP01 (sample SAMN15323441, study PRJNA562643) | freshwater metagenome | isolation source: river surface water | place: USA:Blue River Watershed | collected 2017-08-17 | reverse complement strand
GGGGAGGGCATCCCCAAAGTAACGCTACAGGAGTTGAAGCCTCTACTCTACTTGGTGCAAACCTGGTTGAGCAAGTTTTGACGATGAATGTAGAATCCCCGTGTCTTTAGACCGGGGAGTGTCAACACAAGAAGCCAGGGATATTATCGCTCCTAAAGATAACCTCTATGTGTTAATTCATTGATTCCGGTATGATTACGTTTAGTCTACTGTTCTAAGTTTGTATAAATGTCACTGCTGCTGACAGGGTTACGGAATGGTTCAAATGTGGTTAGCGATCGCTATTGATTAAATAACAGTTTAGCACTGCTATAGCCCGCTATTACCAAAAAACTTTTTCAAGATTGCTATACTAATCCCAAATTACAGATAGAAAAGATATGGCGAGGTTTCATTTAAAAAGCAAAAAATTCCAGTTTTCCCAGGGGCAAAAATTAGTTTTTACCTTGGTTACGGTTGTTGCTTGTTTGTTTCTAAATTTGAATTTTTCTTGGGCAGCAACGGCGGCCAAGTATTACACTGAGTTAAAGTTTCCTCCAGTTTCAGCAATTAAGTTACCCAAGTATGAAAGATATGTGCTGGAAAATGGCTTGGTAGTTTATTTGATGGAAGATCATGAACTACCATTAGTAACGGGTACAGCATTGATCAAAACTGGTAGTCGTTGGGAACTAGGAGAAAAAACAGGTTTAGCGAGTCTGGTGGGTTCTACATTGCGAAGTGGTGGCACTCAAAAGCATTCCGCAGATGAGTTAAACGAGATTTTAGAACAACGTGCCGCATCCGTGGAAACAGATATTGGTGAAGCTGCTGGTAGTGCTAGTTTTGAGGCATTGAGTGAAGATGTAGACATGGTATTTGGGTTATTTGCAGAGGTGTTGAGAGAACCGGCTTTTGCCCAAGAAAAGTTAGATTTGGAAAAAACTCAAATTCGTGGTGGTATTGCTCGTCGCAATGATAATCCTAATAGTATCGCCAGTCGAGAGTTTAGAAAGTTAATTTATGGACAAGATAGTCCTTATGCGCGAACTGTAGAATATGCAACTCTGGATAAAATTTCCCGTGATGATATGGTGGAGTTTTATCAGCAATATTTTCACCCCAATAATATAATTTTAGGGATTGTGGGTGATTTTAATCCTCAAAAAATGCGATCGCTCATTCAATCTAAATTTGGTAACTGGAAATCTCATCCTCAAATTACTAAAACCCAATTACCAGAAGTTTCACAAGCTAATTTAGGAGGTGTGTTTTTTGTTAACCAACCCCAACTCACCCAAAGTAGTGTATTCATCGGTCATTTAGGCGGAAAATTCGATAATCCTGATTATCCAGCATTGGATGTTATGAATGGGGTTTTAAATGGCTTTGGAGGACGTTTATTTAATGAATTGCGATCGCGTCAAGGTTTAGCTTATTCTGTTTATGGTTTGTGGAGTCCCCGGTTTGACTATCCCGGAACATTTGTTGCAGGTGGACAAACTCGCACAGAAACCACAGTTCAGTTTATCAAATCTCTACAAACAGAAATTAAACGTTTACAAACTACAAACATCACAGCCAAAGAGTTAAGTAAAGCTAAGGATTCAACATTAAATTCCTTTGTTTTCAACTTTCAAGATCCTGCTCAAACTTTATCTAGGTTAATGCGATACGAATATTATGGTTATCCCTCCGACTTCTTATTTCGTTACCAAAAAGCAATTACAGCTACCACAGCAGCAGATGTAAAACGGGTCGCGCAGAAATATTTGCAACCAGAAAAATTAGTGACTTTAGTAGTTGGAAATCAAACTGGGATGAAACAATCATTAACCAGTTTATCGGCTAAGGTAACAACCATAGATATTACCATTCCCGGCACACAACCAGCAGCCCAGAAATAGGAAATATCTTTATCTATGCGGGCATTTTGCCCGCATTTAAGGAATCCCTGCTTGTTGAAAAATTTGTTCAGGAGTAATTACCAATCCTGGTAAAAAAGGATCTTCTTTATGACTTGTTTTCCCTGCTAGTAAACAACCTGATAACAATAAATAATCAAAAGGCATTTTAAAATCACTCCTGAATTTAAGGTTATTAAGAGTGATTATGGGAAAATATGGGAAATATCGTCTGAGACATTTCCAAATGTTCCCCAATCTATAATTTTTTCTAATTTATCAATATTCACTTTTTTTTGAACAGAAAAAGGAAAACCTACATAAGTAGTTCTTTCAGTAGGAAATATATAAACAAATGAATACAAACATTGATGAATTATGCTCAATATGGTTTCAGAAAATAAATCTCTGATAACTTTATTAAAAACGGGAGGAAGCTTGATATTATCTTTATCACTTTCAGAAATTCTGTAAAAATAAATATATTCTTCATTTTCTTGTTTGAGAATTTGTAAAGATAAATGAGAACCAAAAGTCCTCTTTTTGTCTAAAGAGTATTTTTTTATTCTTTCAAAAAACTCTTTCTTCAATTCATTAAAACGAAAATCAACTTGAAGATTATTAAAATTTACTCTTGCTGTATTTAGGAATTTTGATAACCAACTCTGAGAAATATGAGAAACATCATTAAGATATTTTTCTGCATATTCTTCTGCAAAGTCAATTAAATTAAGTTGAAAATTGCCTATTTCTAAAAATTCTTCAATGCCTTTATCTAAAGAATCATATTTTACTTGATTCTTATTATCACTATATGCTTCCAAATATCTTTTAAGGCCATGCGTACTTAATATAGATGCTAAAGTATAAGCTGTCCAGGTTTTTCCAGTACCACTGCTACCAACAAATACGGTGAGAGGTTTCAAATCAATCGCAGCTTTTTGAATAACCCCCAAGTTGGAAATTTCTATTTTCATAGCAAATTGAATTTTAACTAGATTCAAATATGTACACTTGACTACACCCTATCATTATTCGTACATTTAGCAAATCATACATACCCATTACTGAATTACATATCTGAAAGGTTATATCTGGAATCATAGCAAAGCTGACACTTAATTTACATCAGATTTGATATTGTTAAATCAAACTCTTGCGGTCTTTTCTACGCCTCTGCATGAGATAAAAACTAAAAAAACGGAGAGGGGGAGATTCGAACTCCCGGAAGCTTTCACTTCACCTGATTTCAAGTCAGGCGCATTCGACCACTCTGCCACCTCTCCAAATTATTTGTCAGAATTGTGAAATACACAAACTGACAAACAACATCATAACATATAATTACAGAATTGGCACTACTGAAGATAAAGAATTATAAAAAATTTCCTCAGTAACCACCTGGAAGTCTTTACCCACCCAAACAAGAGCAGCTTTTGTTACCACGCCATCCACTAGATCAACTAGGGAAAAATTCCGTAACTTGATGCCATTTTCCTCAATAATCCGGGGGACAGTGGCAGCATTTAAGTAAATTGTTCCCTCTGGACTTCTAAACACCGCCTTTCTTTCCACTTTCTTAGTATGGCGGAGTGTGCGGTGCATATGACCAAAGGTGACAAGGGAAACATTTTTCTTGAGGTTGAGACTTTGAGAAATTGCTTCCGCTAAATCAGGATCACCAAAATCACCGCCTAGAGGATGCCAATCTTTACCGCAGGGGTCTTCTGGGCGATCGCCTAAACCACTCGGTCCATTGTGTCCTAGAAAAATAATATTGTCACAAGTAACAGTTTTTACTACTGCGACAATTTTATCTGCGGATTCCTCCAAAGTAGAGACACCATAACGTTCTTGACAAATTTCCGCAAATCTCCACTCGTGACCTCCCCAGGTAAAGGGACGACCACCCACGACGGTTAAATTCCACTGGGGGAAATCCAACTTACTATAACCGACGTGGGCAGATCCTAATAAATCTAGTTGTTCCTGTACTCGGTCTTCCTTCGTGCGGTCATAGGGGCATTTTTTGCGTCCCCATTCAGTGGCTGAATACCAGGCATCATGGTTGCCCATTACCGCCGCCTTAGGAATATCTAGGGAAGCGATCGCTTTTACCACTTCCACGGACTCATTCCCAAAATCACCGACAAATAGCACCAAGTCAACACCAAGCTGCTTGAGTGCTATACCGTCTTCTACTTCCCATTGATCGTGAACATCGCCAATTACAGCAATTTTGACAGGTTGTGATTGAGTTTTCTGACTGGTCATGCCACTTTAAAAAGCCGTATATCTCCAGGATATGAAAATCCACCCCATTTGGATATAAATTGCTCAGATCAATCTGCCCATATTTTTGGTAAAAACTACTATAATTAAATTCACAAGGTAATAATTTGTAATTAAAAGCAGTTACTAATTGTGTTTACAACTACACTTAATCGTCCACAACTGGGTAATCTACCATTAGATTTATTTGCCGCTATTGAGGATCTGAAAACAGAACTCAATGCAGTCATATTAGCCCACTACTATCAAGATCCCGATATTCAAGATATTGCCGACTTTATTGGCGATTCCCTACAATTAGCTAGAGCCGCAGCCAATACCAACGCCGATGTCATTGTCTTTGCTGGTGTTCACTTTATGGCGGAAACAGCCAAAATTCTCAATCCTGCTAAATTGGTCTTGTTACCAGATATCAATGCCGGTTGTTCTTTAGCAGATAGTTGTCCTCCCCAAGAGTTTGCCGCATTCAAAGCCGCACACCCCGACCATTTGGTAATTTCCTATATTAACTGCTCCGCCGAAATCAAGGCCATGAGCGATATTATTTGTACCAGTTCCAACGCTGTGAAAATTGTCCAGCAAATACCTCCAAAACAGCCGATTATTTTCGCACCGGATCGCAACTTGGGACGCTATGTAATGCAACAAACCAGACGGGATATGCTGTTATGGCAAGGTAGCTGTATTGTCCATGAGACTTTTTCCGAAAAGAAAATAGTGCAGTTAAAAATTACACATCCCCAAGCGGAGGCGATCGCTCACCCCGAATGTGAAACCAGCGTCTTACGCCATGCCAGTTATATTGGCTCTACAGCCGCCTTACTCAATTATTGTCAAACTAGCCCTAGCCAAGAATTCATTGTAGCTACAGAGCCAGGAATCATTCACCAGATGCAAAAACTAGCACCAGGTAAACACTTTATTCCCGCACCTCCCCAAAGTGATTGCAACTGTAACGAATGTCCATTTATGCGATTAAATACCCTAGAAAAATTGTATTTAGCCATGAAAAACCGCACTCCAGAAATTACCTTGCCAGAAGAAACCCGCATAGCCGCACTGCGACCCATGCAACGAATGTTGGAAATGAGTTAGGAGGCTGGGGAGCAGCGGTTCGACTCCCTTCGGTCTATCAAATATTCAGTTTAGGATCGACTTTTCTCCGCTTCTTTTTGGGCAGCTTCACTGAACTTTTTATACAACTTCATTCTAATCTGTGCCTCTTGATAGCGGCTGTGACTAGGTGACACCTGACTCATTAAATCAGAAGCCCGTTGCCAAGTCGCAGCTAATTCCAACCACTGAGTTGAAGTCATTGCCGTTCTACCCGCAGCAGTAGCTTGGTTAGCCAGTCGCACAGAGGCAGAAAATGGATCACCCGATGGAGTAGAAACAGTTTGGCTACCAGAACTATTTGATGATTCTGGCCGTTTTGGGTTAGCTGTTGGGGAAGATTGAGAACCTAGTGGTAAAATATTTTTTAGGGTATTACTTAACCTACCTTCTAAGAGGAAAGCCAGTGAAATCACTGAAGATAAACCAAGGACTCCTATCAATAAAGTTTTGATCGAAATTTTCCCTTGCTCTTGATGCTTTGTTAAAGATTGGGGTTGCGCTAAAATGGGCTTTCTGACTTTTTTAGTAGCTTGAGTAAAATCTGGAATGAACTGCTTCCAAAAATTTGCCTGAGTGAGGATAATTTCCTGTGACCATAGCAATTGATTTTCTGGGTCGCGGTGAATTTCCTCTAACCAGAGTAGTTGTTCTTCGCGCACAATTCGACTATTAACATTAACTCGGCGAATATGGCGCGGGGTCAGGGACTCCAGAATTTCCTGAATTTTTGGCACTAAAATAGATTGCTCCAGTTGTTCCACCGTAGCTGCTTCACACAAAAGTTGTAATACACCATCGGCAAAAACGGCTCTAGTTCTGACACCAGACAAAACTAGGCTTTCGTTTAAGACTTGAATAATAGCGGCAACGCTGCCCTGGCGAGCTTGCCAAATGATATCATTTATCCGATCTGCCATTTGATTTTTACTAATAGCTATCACACCCTGACCTGTGAATTAACTTAACCTAAATTTATAGTTATCTGAATTTAAGCTGGTAATTGATAATTGGTAACTGGTAATTGATAATGAAAAATTGGTAAATAATATTACCTCTTAAATTCATAGAAAAGATATTGGTAAATATAGGACTCCTCCATAATTTCCGAAAAATACGTAACTATTTATAGCACTTGTTCATGCCCAGATCCCCGACTTCTTTGATTGATTGTGTCCATAAATGATAAATTGCTCATAGAAGTCGGGGATCTTTTTGCCCCATTGCGTTGGCTTTGTGTAAGTCCTATTATAAAAAGATAAAATTACCTAAAATCGCTTGTTTAAGTTTTTATCTACCATATATTCTTATAAAACCTCAAAAATCATCACTCTTTATGCACACAATAAAGAAAAGAAGTCGAGGATCTAGGTATGAACTATTGATTAGGATTGAGTAAATCTAAAATCCAAAATCGTAAATCCAAAATTAATTAACTCCTTACACTTATGAACAAAAATAATATCTTTACCATTACTATTCCTGGTTACAGTATTACTGAACTGATCTATGCTAGTGAAAAAACTACCGTTTATCGTGGTCAACAAGAAAAAACACAAACTCCAGTTATTATTAAAGTTCTTAATTCGCAGTATCCTAGATTACAGGACTTAATTGCTTTTAAAAATCAATTTGCCATTAGTCAACAAATCAATCATCCTAATATTATTAAATGTTATGGATTAGAACAATATGGAAATACCTATGCTTTAATATTAGAAGATTTTTATGGCATATCTTTAACTGAATATTTCAATGATAAAACCTTAGATTTAAACATTTTTTTGACTATTGGTATTGCCATTAATAAAGCCTTAGAATATTTATATGAAAATACAATTATTCATAAAGATATTAAGCCGAAAAATATTTTAATTAATCCCCACACTCAGCAAATCAAACTGATAGATTTTAGTATTTCTTCCCTATTAACTAAAGAAACAACAGATATTCAACCCCCGAATATATTAGCCGGAACTCTTACCTATATGTCTCCTGAACAAACGGGAAGAATGAATAGAGGTATAGATTACCGTACTGATTTTTATTCTTTGGGAGTTAGTTTTTATGAATTACTCACCAGACAATTACCTTTTTATAGTCAAAACCATTTAGAAATGGTATATTATCATATAGCCAAAGAGCCAGTGTATCCGCGAGTAATTAATCCGCAAATTCCGGTGATAATCGCAGATATGATTATGAAATTAATGGCAAAAAACCCGGATAAACGATATCAAACTGCTAGAGGAATTAGACATGATTTAGAAATTTGTCAGCAAATATTATTAACTGAAGGTGAGATTAGTAACTTTGAATTAGGCAAAAGAGATATTAGTGATCGCTTTCTCATTTATGAGAAACTATATGGTAGAGAAAAGGAAATTACCACCTTACTAAATGCCTTTAAAAATGTTAGTGTTGGTGATAAAGAATTACTATTAGTAGCGGGATTTTCTGGGATTGGTAAAACTGCCCTTGTTAATGAAGTTCATAAACCAATAGTTCGAGAAAAAGGTTATTTTATCTCTGGTAAATATGACCAATTCCAGAGGAATATTCCTTTTTCTGCTTTAGTACAAGCATTCCGTAACCTAATGAGACAACTACTCACTGAAAATACAGTGAAATTAGAAGAATGGAAGACTAATATTTTATCTATTTTAGGAGAACAAGCACAGATAATTATTGATGTGATTCCAGAACTAGAAAATATTATTGGTAAACAACCACCAGTTCCCGAACTCACAGCTAATGCTTCCGAAAATCGCTTTAATTTACTATTTAGCAAATTTATTCAGGTCTTCGCTACTAGCGAACATCCATTAGTTATTTTCCTGGATGATTTACAATGGGCTGATATAGCTTCTTTAAAATTAATCATATTATTAATGAGTGCCAAAGATACCAAGTATCTATTATTAATTGGTGCATATAGAGATAATGAAGTTAATGTAGGTCATCCCTTAATCATGACTTTAGATGATATTCGTCAAGAGAATATCACCATTAATCAAATTACTTTAAACCCCTTAGATCAATCTGACATTAAGCTATTAGTTACAGATACTTTATCTTGTCCAGAATCACATAGTCAAGATGTAGCAGAACTACTTTTAGGCATAACTCAAGGTAATCCATTTTTTACGAATCAGTTACTTAAATCCTTACATGAAGATGGATTAATTACTTTTAATTTTAGCCTGGGTTATTGGCAGTGTGATATTAATGCTGCCAAAGCTTTATATCATCATGATGATGTAGTGAATTTCTTGAAAATTCAGTTAGAAAAATTACCTAAAAATACCCAAAATATTTTAAAAATAGCAGCTTGTATTGGCAACCAATTTGATTTATATACCTTATCCATAGTTTGTGAAAAATCTCTACCACAAATAGCGGCTGAATTATGGAATGCTTTGCAAGAAGGGTTAATTATTCCCCAAGATGAAAGTTATAAATTTTTTACGGATGCTCAATCAGAATTTGATATTTTTCATGCCAATTTAACAGCTAATAATTCTGAATCAATCATAGTTGAATATAAATTTATCCATGATAGAGTTCAGCAAGCTGCTTATTTATTAATTCCCGATGTTGATAACGCAGCCACACATTTAAAAATTGGTCAACTGCTGTTAAAAAATACCCCTGATGGAGAATGGGAAGAAAAGATATTTGCCATCGTCAATCAATTAAATATTGGTGTAGAATTAATTACTAATCAGGCTGAAAAATATGAATTAGCGAAATTAAATTTAATGGCTGGTTGTAAAGCTAAATCTTCTACAGCTTATGAAGCTGCTATCAGATATTTAAAGGTTGGTTTAGAACTTTTAGAGCCGGATAGCTGGGAATCTGAGTATGAATTAACTTTAAATTTGTATACCGAAATTGTCGAAGCCGAATATTTGAATATCAATTTTGAGCAAGCAGAAATTTATATAGAAGTAGTCAAACAAAATACTACTACTCTGTTAGACAAAGTGAAAGTATATGAAGCACAAATTCAGATGTATATGGCTAAATTTGAAATGCAATTAGCCATTGATACAGGACTGAAATTAGTAGATATGCTGGGAGTTACATTGGTACAAGTGCCACCAGCAGAATTAAATATTGAAGGTCTAATAGGTTTACCAAAAATGACAGATGCTAATAAAATTGCAGCGATGCGGATTTTACTTACCATTAGTCCAGCAACTTATTTTGTGAATCCAGAATTGTCGCTACCGCTTATATTTACCATGATACATCTGTCTGTTAACTATGGAAATTCTCAGGATTCTGCTTACGGATATGTTGTTTATGGTTTTCTAATATGCGGTGCTTTCTTAGATATTGATACTGGATATCGTTATGGACAACTAGCTTTGAATTTATCAGAAAATTTTGATTCCAGAAATATCAGATTTAGAGTTAAACTTTTTTGGTATGGCACTATTAAATGTTGGAAACAGCATTTTCAAAAATCAATAGTTCCTTTACAACAAAATATTCACAATGGTTTGGAAGTTGGAGAACTAGAATATGTGGGTTACTGTTGTATTAATCATATCTTTAAACTGGTATTTTCTGGGCAAAATTTAATAGAAACATCTCAATATATAGATCAGTATCTAGATTTAATGGTTAATCGCAAACAACAGTGGGGTATTAATAGCCAAAAAATTTGGAAGCAGATGGTGTTTAATCTGATAGAAGGGAATCATGATCAGTCTGAATTTAATGGTGATTTTGTCAATGAAGAATTATTTACCTCACTTGTTAATACTAAAAATTATAACTGTCTTTTTGCATTTTATCTGACTAAAACTATTCAATTTTATTTATTTAATCAACATAGTCATGCTGTTAATAGTGCTATTTTAGGTAAACAATATACAGAATCTATAGCTGGACAAATTGTGGTTGTAGAACATAGTTTTTACTATTCTTTGGCTATGTTAGCAGAGTATCCTTTCCAATCTGAAACTCAGCAATTGGAATATATGAAGGAAATTTTAGCCAATCATGAAAAAATGCAAATTTGGGCTGTTCATGCACCAATGAATTATCAGCATAAATATGATTTAATTGCCGCAGAAATAGCGCGAGTATTGGGTAATAACTGGGAAGCGATGGAACTTTATGATCAGGCAATTGCTGGAGCAAAAGAAAACAAGTATATTCAAGAAGAAGGTTTAGCTAATGAATTAGCTGGTAAATTTTATCTGAGTTTTCATAAAGAAAAAATTGCCCAAACTTATCTAATAGATGCTTATTATTGTTACGCTAATTGGGGAGCTAAAGCTAAAATAGAAGATTTAGAAAAGACCTATCCTCAATTACTTGAACCGATAATTTATCAAACAAAAACTAAATTAACAGAAGGTGAAGTGAGTACGTTAATTAGTAAACCCAGTTTAACAGGTGTTTCTGCATTATTGGATTTAGAAACTGTCACTAAAGCCTATTTTGCCATTTCTTCAGAAATTCAAATCAATAAATTATTAGATACTCTCATGCAGGTGATATTAGAAAATGTTGCCGCAACTAAATCTGCATTAATTTTAACCAAAGACAGCAAGTTAATTTTAGTTGCCCAATGTGAGAATGAAAATCAATGTGAATTATATAATATACCAATTAACAATTGTCAAAATTTACCATTAAGTATTATTAATTACGTGGGTCACACACAAGAACATTTATTAATTAGTGATGCTACTGATACCCATGATTTTGCTCATGATGTATATATAATTGAAAATCAGCCGAAATCTATATTATGTACACCGATTTTAAATAAAGGGGAATTAATCGGTATTCTTTATTTAGAAAATAATCTGACCGTGAGCGCGTTTACTACTGATAGATTAAGAATATTAAATCTCATCGCTTGCCAAGCTGCTATTTCTTTAGAAAATGCCCAACTCTATAGTAATTTAGAGGAAAAAGTTGCTCAAAGAACTCAAGAATTAAATGAAAAAAATATGCGGTTAGAAGAAGCAATGGATGAGTTAAGAACTACACAATCTCAATTAATTCAAACGGAAAAAATGTCTAGCTTAGGGCAAATGGTGGCAGGTATTGCCCATGAAATTAATAATCCTGTCAATTTTATTTATGCTAACATTGAACACGCGAGTAATTATATTGAGTGTATTATTGAGCTTCTGAAGTTATATCAACAAGAATATCCCCAGGCTACAACTAAGATTGAAAAATATAAAAAAGATAATGAATTTGATTTTATCATTGAAGACCTACCTAAAATATTTGATTCTATGATGGTTGGTTCAGAACGTATTCGCAAAATAGTTTTAGGTTTACGGAATTTTTCTCGTTTAGATGAGTCAGCAATGAAACCTGTTGATATTCATGAAGGACTTGATAGTACATTAATGATTTTACAACCCAGATTTCATGAAAAATTAGGATATTCTAATGTAGTCATGAAACATTATGGTGATCTTCCCTTAGTTCAATGTTATGCTTCTCAACTAAATCAGGTATTTATGAATATTATTAGTAATGCGATTGATGTTCTCAAAGAACGGGAAAATAATTTATCTAAAGCAGAACGAAAAAATAATCCTAGTCAGATTATAATTCAGACTCAATGTATTAATAGACCTCTCCGGAAATTAGGTTTTCAGCTAGACAGATTAAGGGTTTCAAATTCTTTTTCGGAGATGTCTAATAATGATTGGATTCAAATTAGAATTAAAGATAATGGTATGGGGATCAATGCCGAAGTGAAAAAACGGATATTTGATCCTTTCTTTACTACCAAACCTGTAGGAGAAGGTACAGGTTTAGGATTATCAATTAGTTATCAAATTGTGGTGGATAAACATGGTGGTAGATTAGATTGTATCTCTGTACCCGGAGAAGGAACAGAGTTTATTATTGAAATTCCCACTAAATTCTATCAACCAGTTGGGTGAATTTGTCAGGAGTCAGGATTTCAGGAGTTCAGAAAGAAAAAGAAAATTACCTCTCACCTGCTATATTATTGACTATTCCTATAGTATTTAAGAGTAAGTCTGCCCCAAAGCGAATGGGATCGGTACAAGGTAGACCTGTTTGCGCTGTGGTTTGAGCGATCGCATTTTTTGCCTCCAATTCATCTAAATTCCTGGTATTCAAAGCTATTCCCACCACAGGAACGCGACCAAAAGCCCCCGCACCACTAGCCACCATTTCATACATCCGAATTACCTCTGGTAAAGGAGGAATAGGAAGATTGGGATTATTACGGTTATGGGTTTGTTCTGCTTGATGCACTAAAATTAAATGTGTGGGTTGAGAACCGCGAATTAAAGGTAAAGTTGCTGTTGATCCAGGGTGTAAAAGCGAACCCTGTCCTTCAATATGCAGAATGTCGTAATGTTGACCAAAACGCATTACTAACTGTTCCACCGCACCAGCAGCAAAGTCTACACGCACAGCATCTAAGGCTACTCCGTCTCCTTCCAACATTAATCCGGTTTGACCGGTAGCTAAAAACTTAGAACGCAAACCCCGCCGTTTACCCGCCCTGTGTAATTCCAGACTGGTGGACATTTTACCAATGGCCATATCCGTTCCCACCGTTAACACCCGCCGACAGCGTAAAGTCCGCGCCATTGCCGATGCAACATCTAAATTAGCTGGCTCTTTGCGTACATCCCAGATTAATTGTCCTGGTTTGAGGAGCGCGTTTAACTCCGGTATATTTGCTAGTGGTGTATGTAATCCATTTACCAAGGACATTCCCGCTTTCAGAGCATCTTTAATATCTACCCAATAATCATCAGGAACAGCCCCACCTTTGGGGGCAATGCCAATCACTAACACATCTGGTTTATACTGTAAGGAGGCGGCGAGAGAAGCCACAATTGGTACATCCCGTTTAATACCTGTTAACTGAACTAAAGATTTACCTACAGATTCTCTGTCAATTACAGCTACAATCTGAGATTCGCTGTAGCGTAAAATTGATAACCCCGTTTTTCCCTGAACTCCTGTCACTCCTTCATGGAGGAGAATTGCTATTCTTTGATTAAGCGACAGATGCACTATATTTCACTCCCAAACCAGGTAAATTATTTGGCACAAGTCGGCCATGTTCAAGAATTGCACCACTAAAAGGATCATCAATTAAATTCAGATGACTATCTAAATCTAAATAGTCAGCTAGTGGTGCAAGTTGTAAAGCGGCAGTATTAGCTAGAGAACTATCAGAATAACAGCCAAACATTACTTGTAAACCATGGGCTTTAGCTGTATGTACCATTCGCATAGCCTCGGTAATTCCCCCAGATTTCATTAACTTGATATTCACTCCATTTACATCATCAGCTAATCCGGGAATATCCGCACTGGTAAAGCAACTTTCATCTACAAAAATTGGTAATGGTGAATGTATTTTTAACTCGGCTAAATTAGCTTCTTCACCCCTAGCTAAAGGTTGTTCTACATACTTTATCCCCAGATCGGCTAACCACCCACACATACTGATGGCATCCGTTAAACTCCAGCCACCATTGGCATCAACAAATACATCCTTTCCCCCTGCTTCTGCCTGTACTGCTAACAACATTTCTTGATCTGCGGTGATTCCAGCCGGAGAGCCTAATTTTACCTTGAATAACTGTACATCCATAAATTCTAACCAGTCCCTTGTCCTAGCCTTTGCACCTGCTGGGGAATTAATCCCAATGGTGACAGAGGTTGGAACTATAGCATTTTTATCCAGTCCCCACAGTTGCCATAAAGGTAAATTCACCCGCTTACCTAACCAATCATGTAATGCCATATCCAAAGCCGCCCTAACTGCGGAAGGAACTTGCATTTGTTCTAATACTGCCTCAATTTCTTGATGTTGCCAAGGGCTAAATTTTTGCAAAATAGGTGTAATTTGCTGCAAAGTTTCTTGCATCTGTTCCGTAGATTGCCGATGGTTGCCCACACCAAAAGGCGACGCTTCCCCCCAACCTGTAATTTCCTCGTCGGTAATTTGTAACCAGATATTTGTTGTTTGTGCGGTAGTACCGCGACTAATTGTTAAGGGAAATCTTTTATTAACAGTAAAGGTTTGAAAACTAATTTTCATATACAAAAGCGTAAGTCTTCAATAGTCTTCAATAAAATTATGGTAAAAATTGGGGAAAACCACAAGCTAAAAAACCTTTAATTCTAATTTTTTTGAAGATGACAAAATTTATTTAACAAACTATACAAACAATAATAGGGTAGGTAAGACCCACCCTAAAAACTATCAGATTTCTAGATATTTATTTTCCCACTAATAGAGATTTTCTAACTAATGATGGTGATGATGATGAATAGCTGAATGTGAATTAACAGCCATTCCTTCTGTTTCCATCAACTCAGCAATATGGGGATTTGCCCAATTAGCTACCATTGCTAAAAATTCTGGATCATCATTAACACAGGCCATTTGTAAATAATCTACATCTGGATGTTGTTTTTCTAAATCATGAATAATGTGATGGACATCTAACAAAGTTTCATGATTTTCTGTGGCAAAACCAATGGGCATAAATAGAATGACTTTTGCACCCAATTGAATCAAATTTTGAGCAGCTACGGTAGCATTTGGTTGTGTCCATTCAATTAATGGGGTATCGTGGTTCAACCAACCCACAGAAATTAACGGGTAATTGTTAATTAACTTATTTCTAACTAACTCATACATGGCTTGACTTTCATCAATTCCTGATGTAAAGCCTTTAGCTTTGTGGGGACAACCATGATTCATCAACACAATACCAATTTGGGAAGGTAGATAACCTGTAGATAAATCTGTATGGATTTTTTCTTCTACCAAATGTGCCATTAAATCAATATATTCTGGCTCATTATAGAAAGAAGGAATATATCTTTGGGCTTTTATCCAATGTTCATCACCATCAGCTAATTCCACAAGTGCATTATTCACTTGCTCAATGGCAATACCACTGGTAAAAATGGAATCAACTACTAATAATGGATAAATCAGAAGTTTGCTAAAGCCCTGACTTTTAATCTCGGCTAAAACTTGGTTTGGTAAAAAAGGAGCGCAGAAATTAAAAGCTTTAAAAACTTGAACACCACTACCCCATTTATGTTGTAATTCGTGTTCAATTCCTGCTCTTTGTCTTTCAAATATCGCATTATGTGGGGAAATAAAATCATGATGCGTGTGTCCCCACTCATGACGATCAAATAATGCCAATAGCTTGGCTAAAGGGGGATAAATCCAATTAGGAACAGGTGCAAATTTGGCAGTCAGTAAATTTAAAGCTTGTTCGTTATAATTAGCAAAATCTTCATAGCTTTCAACTTCGCCATAACCCATTAGCAATACGGCTACACGGTCTTTACTGGGTAAATGGTCGTGGCTATGGGTAGCGTGCAGTTTTTCCGGGGTTGCAACCACAATGAGTTCCTCAAGATAACCAAAATCAGGAGAGAACCCTAGAAAATCTCTAGATTATCTCTCTCACTTGGTAGCATAATATCCTATCCAGGGGGATAGGATAAATATAAACATAAAAATATACATTGTCAGGTATTGAACGATCCTAGGACTTACCCATGGACAGGAAATACCAAATAGGGGGTATGACTTTCAGGGATTTAAACCCGATTTTGCGATGATTTTTTAGCGATTCGCTCTTGAGCAGAAGTTAATCGTCAAAAACTGAAACGAGGAGTTTTGACTTATGCACATCATTGTGAATTTGTACAGCGCATAAATCCTAGATCCTGATAAGCAACAGCAAAACGTTCAATTCCTGCCAAATCAGCATGAATAGAAATATCCCTATAATTACCATTATTTTCTAATAATTCCCGTACCGTTTCCGCTTGTCCTGCCATCATTTCAATCAACCACACCCCACCAGGACGCAAATAATCAGGGGAAACTGCTATTAAATGACGAATATAGTTTAAACCATCTGCACCACCATCTAAGGCTAAATGGGGTTCATGTTTAACTACTTCTGGTTGTAAAGTTAGTACAGTGTCACTGGGAATATAAGGCGGATTTGAGATCATGCCACTAAACTGACCTTTAAGAGATTCTAGGGGTTGCCACCAAGAACCTTGATAAAATTGAATCCTTTCCCTAAAACCTAAATTTTCAGCGTTGGTTTGTGCAACTCCTAAAGCTGCTGGACTAATATCTACTGCATGAATTATCGCATTGGTTAATACTTCTGCTAGTCCTAGAGCGATCGCACCGCTACCAGTTCCCAAATCTGCCCACTGTCCTGCTTTCATTTCATCATTAGCAGCAGCTACAGCCAAATCAATTAATATTTCTGTTTCTGGTCGCGGAATTAAAACCGCATCAGAAACTGTGAGTTGAAATTTCCGCCAAGAGGTGATCCCGGCAATATATTGTATTGGTAAACGGTCATTTAATCGTCTTTGCCACAACTTTTCTAATTCCGTGAAAGACAATGAAATGGGAATTTGCTCCCAGGTTTTAAAAGTTTCTAAACGTAAGGTTAATCGGTCTAAATTAGCTATTGTTTCTAATAGCCAATCTATCTCTTTGGGAGATATATCCGCCGCTATGGCAGCTTGAACTGCCGCAGTTCGCCACTGCCAAATTTCTAAACCAGAAACTATTTGATTTGGCTTTAACATAGTTGATAGGGAACAGGGAACAGGCAAGAGGAAATAGGTTACAGAAAAATTTCCTCCTGCCTCCTGCTATACTTACATTATTTTTTCTTTTGTTGGTTCTGAATGATAGAACGAATAAATTCGATTGATTCCCGTGATGGATACAACAAAATTTTGTTAGCAGTCGGATCATTACTACTGTTGAGAGTATCAATTACTCCATACAAATCTACAACTTGGATTTCTGTATTTGCTGCTTCTTGGGGTTTAGCTTTTTTGAACTCTTCTAAAAGAGCTAATGCTTGTTCTTTTTCAAAGTAGAAAGGAATGAAACGTTGATTACCTTGGGGAATGGTTAAATAGCTATTTCCTTGTTTGAATTTTGGCACAAATAAGGGAATACCATTAAATTGTTGTCCTTTACCGCCTTTATTAACCATATTTCTGGCTACATCAACTTGTTGTTTTGTAGGCACTAAGGTAAAAACTACATTGGAGTCTTTTTTCTTATTATTTTCTAAGACTAATTTATAGTAATCTGCTAAAGAAATAGGTCTAACCTGAATAGTGCTGGCTAACTGGGGATTTTCTTTTTTCAGTCTACCGTCTAGAAAAGTTTGAGCATCTTTTTTACTCAGAAAAAAGCCTATTTGCGAAATAGTTTTAGAGTCATTTTTTCTGGAGATGACGACAAATTCTCCTTGAGGATTGGTCAGTGTAAAAATGGGTACTTCCTGTAAAGTTTTGACTACTTGTTCCTGTGGTAGTGCCAAAGCTTGCATATTATTCATGCCTGATAGTCCTGCAAACATGACGCTACTTGCCAGCCCCAGTGTTATACCCCAACGTACTAATAATTTCATGATTACTCCTTGTGTTGATTCTGTAGCCCCGTCCAAAAGTTTTACAGTCATATTATATTTCTTCGCCACGGATAAGTGATATCCTGATGTTTTGAATATCACAAGAGGTGATGAGTTAACAATTACCCATTTAAACTTGACTTTGCAACAGGTAAGTATAGGGTTCGTCTAGAGATTGAACGGTACTAGATTTGATGGTATCTAAATAACGTAATAAAAACTGGACTTGTTGATAATTGGGACGATAGGAAAGATTACCTTGTTTCTCAACTAGGGGGGAATTCCCTGGTTTTAAGGAAGCTATGGTTATGTAATCAGGGTTTTCTTGAGAGTGATGGGTTAACCACAGACTGTCTGAAGGTGCAGGAATTAAACCGGGTGGTAGTTCACCTTCTAAGAAAGCTAATAATCGCTGTTGACAGTTGCGGGTATTGATACCACGACTTTCAAATAACTGCAAGACTTCACCAAAGGATAGAGTCCGGTTGGGTAATATTTTCAGCAATTCCGAGAACAAGAAATAGTCTGTGTATTGTTGTTTAGATATGTCTAGAATTTGGGGATGTAATGGTAACATCGCTAAACCTAATGCAACGCGGCTACAGTTAGGAGCGCCATTTTCACCGAGATATGAATCTTGAATAATTTTGGCATTGGGTAGTTTTTGCCGTAACCAACGGTTGATAGTACCAACGGAAGCTACTCCACCGCTAAGGATGGCTTGGTTAATGGCTTCGGTGGGAATACCACGAGCTACTAATAATTTATTCAGTTCTCGGTTAAGACGACGGACAAAGGGGACAAATACTTGACTTTCTAAGTCTCGACGCTGTAATACCCAGCGATGATCTGCTAATTCTAGGGTAAAGCTTTCTTGATGCTGGAGGATTAATTTCAAAGCTAAGGCTGCATCTAATAAGGCTTGTCCGAGCAGGGAACTTTCTAAACGTTGTTGGAAGATTATTCGCGCTTGTGTATCTGGTTCTCCTACTTTTGGTAGTGTGAGTCTTTCTAAACCTAAACTAGAAAATTGCATTTGGTCTAAACCAGGAATAGAAGGTTGCCAATTCCAAGGATTAGTATTAGCAGATTGACTATTAGATTCTCCTGGTTGAAGGGTTTGGCGCGATTTTGGTGGTAGTAGTAATTGACAAATAATATCCTGTTCCATGCCTTTGCCGGCGTAGGCAAAATTGTGGAGCATGAAATGGTTATGTGTTAATTCGTCTAAATTTGCTGGTATGTCTACTAAGGACATTTCTGTGGCGATCGCCCCAATATTGATGGCGAGGGTATTACCTAATAGAGGATAATCGCTAGTTTTAAGAATTTGTAAGTTCTCATTATTGGTGATGTTGACTGGTTGACCATTAAAAGTGTCTAATTCTGGGAGTAAGGAGGCGATCGCTTCTTCAACAAAAAAGATTTGTTGAGCATGGGAAACCAGTTGACTGGTAATAATAGCTTCCCGAATATTAAAGCGATATTGTTCTGTCCAATTAGAAGGACAACTACAAATCACACCAGAGATATTTTTAATAACTGTGGAGAAATTAGCGTGATTCATTCCCAAAGCATTGGCAATTAATGCGGGTGTGGTGCTTGTTTGACTCGATCTCAATGTTAAGAGTAATTTTGAGAGCGATCGCACAATCCAAATTAATGGACCGGCAGAAAATTCATTTAACTGTAACATTGGTTCCCACTTCTGCCGTTCTTGTTGGTAGGGAACTGCTATTTGTAAAAAAGGCTTTAACTGGGCTGAATATATATGGGGAACAGCCGTTTCTCCCGGATTTTTCCCCTGATTTGATGCTGAATTATTTGGTAAATAAACTTCCGCCGGTAAACGAAATGATTGCTGAAAAGTAGAACTTTCATCTTGCTGTTCTGCTGACCAATAAATTGGATAAACTACCAATTTTGACCGATTTAATAAAGCCGCAGAAATACCAGTTGTGCCAATATCAATTCCTAAATACCAAGTGGGATCTACATGATGTCTTGCCACCAAATCATTATTACCATCATGAGGAATGGAAACTTGAGAAGCGGTAATTGGTGATTGCTGATTGGTAACTGGGGACTGAGAAAAGGTTTCTTTTTTCGCTTCTATATATGTTGGAGTTATGGAACTCGAATCTGTTTCTGGACTGGTAACTATAGTTATATTATCTGTCTGAGTTTCAGTTTTTAATTCTAGTGTGGGCAAGGGGAGAGAATTTAATGGTCGATCAAAATTAGCTAAATTTTGATCTAACTGTTGTGCATCCAAAACAATTTCAGGAATTGCCGGGCTATCATTATCTACTAACGAGGGTGGATTTTCCTCCGCCTGGGCTGGGATATAATTATCTGATATTGGATCTTGATTATCTGCTGTCCTCACTGGTAGTAATGACATTGAAGCAATATATAAATCTGAATCATCTGACTGATTCTGTAATGATTTTAATGGTACTTGTTCATGGACAGTATCAATTAATAAATCAGTTAAAACCGTAATTATATCAGCATTATTCTCATCAGTTTGACTAAGTTCTAATTGAGTTGGTGCTTGAGTTTCTAAGCTATTATTTATTGTTACTGGTAAATCATTTAACTGTGTATTAGTTGTAATTTCATTTATATTAGTAACTGTCTTCTCATTAATTTCTGTTCCCAATAAATCATTATTTAAAATTTCTGAATTGCTAGATAAACTACTATCTTCAGTTATGATGGTATGATCAAATAATGATAAATTTATTGGTACGGAAATTTCTGTATTTGCATTAAAGAAACTGGCATAAAGTTCATCTACTTCATCCGTACTTTGTACAGGTTGATATTCTCCTGACTGTGGCGGTTGTGCTAATAATTCTGTATCTAATGTAATTGGTTCTATATGTAAAGGTTGACTTTCTGGAGATTGACTTTCCGGAAGTACATTTTCTGTATTGGTTGCTTCTATGACAGAATCAGGAGCGACTAAAGGTTTATTTTCAGGGGCTAAATTACTTGATTCTTCTAGTAGTAATGATGGAATAGCACTAACATTTACACTAGAAAGCACAGGTTCATTCACCAAGACTTGCTGTTGTAAATACTGGGTCAAATTATTGAGAAAATTCGCCATTAATTGCTCACCTTGCATCCCTTGATTGTGCATTTTTGCTAATGCTTGGGATAGGGATTCATAATAAGTATTAATATTCCGTTCTAAGGCTTCAAAAACAATATTGACAGTTCCATCTAGCACGAGTAACCTTTGATCTAAGTTCCGGGCAAAATTAGTCAACTGCTCGATTTTATCTGCTGATTCTAAAATAGGTGCAATAGCAGAAGTAACAGCTTCTAAATTTTTTTGATCAGGATTGGTTGTGATACTGGTATATGATTTTAAATGGGGTACTAAACGACCCATGAGAACTTCTAAAAATTCAGCAATCATCTGATCTTGATTTGCCAATTGCTGACTTAAAGAATAGTTTTGCAGTCGCTTTTGCTCTAATTGCCTAATTTCCTGAATCAGACTAGCTCGTTCTGCTAAAAGTTTGGATAATTCTGCTTGCAATGGCTGAAGTACAAAATTGAGTTGTTCTTGTACTTGTAACGGTTGAATAATAGTTGCTTCTTGTTCCAATAAAAAAGATTGTGATGCAGAATCAACATTACTATTCTCTTTAAATTGCGTAATCAGGGCTGATAATCCTGTTGTAACAGATTGGTTGGGTATTTCCTCTAAAACTTGACTCTGGGATATTTGCTCTTCATCTAGTTTGCTTAATAACTCACGAACACGCTGCAATATTTCTTTTTCTTGTTGTCCTTGATTAGAGAGCAATTTAGAAAGACCTCTACTACTTTGAGATAGTAATTGATCAATTTCTACAATTAGTTGCTTAATTTCATTAGTATGGGGAGTCACGTTAAATTACCTTAATGAGAAATGTACATTGATTTTTAAGGGCTTGACAATTACGGAAGTTTTGATTATTAAAATTTTTACTTCACACGTATCAAAATAAATGATGTAATTGGATGTTATGGTAGTCTGGATTTAATTACTGAATTTACTCATGAAGACAGTTAATAGGCAAGGGTATTCATAAAAATGCACAACCTGGACAACATCATCAAAATCTTAACATTCAACACTTCTGTAAGATTATTCCTAAAAATTCTTATTTTCTATCTTTGATCAGAAAATAAGTTTAGTTTAAACCTGCCATTTGGCAATAAGTCCTTAAATTTAGAATTATCTTGCCTTGATCCAGTGGATTTTCTGGTAATGTTGTTAAGTTTTATTGCGCTAAATCTCTGTTAAAGGCGGTTGTAATTTGATAACGTCGGTTCAAAATAACAATCTTGTGATGATGATAGCAGCTTTAATAATCAAGATGTGGTGATGGAAGAAAGACATAATGCACATAATGCGGCTCACAGATGGATGGTTTCCTCACCCTTCTTTCAAGGGTTGCCAGAATCTGGGGTCGAGAAAGCTCTCACTCATCTTGTTACCCGTACTCATCCAGCTAATCAAGTAATTTTACTGGAAAATGATTGGGGTAGTTCTGTATACTGTATTGTAGATGGCTGGGTAAAAATCCGCACTTACAATTTAGATGGCAAGGAGGTAACTCTGAATATTATTGGTAAGGGAGAGTTATTTGGAGAAATGGCGGCATTAGATGAAGTCCCTCGTTCTACTGATGTAATTACTCTCACTTCTACTATGATTGCGAGTATGCCAGCCCATGATTTCCTGAATTTGCTACAAACAGAACCTTTAGCGGGGATGAGATTGGCACAGTTAATGGCTAGAAGACTGCGACAGGTGAACAGAAGGTTACGACTACGGGAATCTAATAGTCAATCACGGGTGGCTGATACCTTACTGTTTTTAGCGGAGGGACAAGGAAAAAAAAGTAACACAGGTATGGAAATTCCTAATTTACCCCATCGGGAATTGAGCAGTTTAAGCGGACTAGCAAGAGAAACGGTGACAAGGGTACTGACAAGACTGGAAAAAAAAGGTTTGATTGTGAGAGATCAAGATTATATTCGGATTCCTGATTGGTCGGCTTTGGAAAAAAGCATAGTTTAACGGAATTGTTATGTCATTTTTCGAGCATTGCCAGAAAATTTCTGGCCTGTGCTGTGTGTTTATCTACCTCAAAACAGTGTATGTGCTTTGATTTGCAAGTCCCTAATTTAATTGTGTTGCATGAGTATTGCTGATTCCTTGCCAGAAGAACCAGAGACTAATCCATCTTCTACATCTTCTCCCCCAACCCAGTTACAGCACCAACACCTACAAGTAGAAAGCACTTTGAGGATGGTAGAAACTGCCTTTTTAGCTAGTACGGCTAGTTTAATTTGGTTTATTAATTTCTATTTCCCTTTGGGTCCGGTGTTGCGGATATTTTTCCCTATTCCCATTGCTTTGGTCTATTTGCGTTGGGGTAAACGGGCGGCCTGGATGGCGGCGGTGACTTCTGGGTTACTTTTGTCTGTGTTGATGGGGCCTGTTCGGAGTCTATTGTTTGTCATCCCCTTTGCCTTGATGGGTGTGCTGTTAGGGGCAACTTGGTATCGTCGTGTGTCCTGGATTGTTTCTATTGTTTTAGGGACGTTGTTAGGGACTGTGGGGGTGTTTTTTCGCCTGTGGTTTTTGTCTGTGTTGTCGGGGGAAGATTTATGGGTATATGTAATTAATCAGGTGACGGCGCTGATTGAATGGTTTTTTTTAAAGTTTGAGTTGTTAATGACTGCTAATTTATTATTGATTCAATTAGGAGCGATCGCTCTGGTTGTTTTGAATAATATTATTTACTTATTTTTAGTTCACTTGACTGCTTGGTTACTTTTTGATCGTTTAGGTAATCCCATTCCCCGTCCTCCTCATTGGGTACAAGTGCTGATGGATTATGAGTAGTCAGAACTATGATTAATATTTACACACAAGTTACCCAAGCTAAAGCATGGTTAAGGCGCTATCAGGGTGCTTTACCAATATTTGCTTGTATTTTAGGATTTACAGAAACTGGGTTAATTCCAGGCATTTCGGCGGCTGGTTTGACTCCAGAGGATCGCCAATATACTGCCTGTGCTGATGCAGAATTTCTCTATTATGGGGCTAAATATCAGCCCCAATACCCCCTACCACCTCTGACTTCTGGGGCCTCTCCGGTGCTGATTTCGCGGGCAATGGTGACTGGTTTAAATATGCCTATTTACTTATTTAATGCCGGTTTACCTAAAACTCCACCTGTGCCATTAATTGATTTGGGTGGTATGCCGGCGCGGTGTTTAAGTACAGGGGCGGCTATGGATATAGATATGGTTAAATATTCACTAGAACAAGGATTAAGCTGGGGTTCTGAATTAAGTTCTCTAGTTGCTGCTGGGGGATATGTAATTTTAAGTGAGTGTGTTGTTGGCGGGACAACAACAGCTTTGGCGGTGTTAACAGCGTTGGGAATTGATGCGGTTGGTAAGGTTAACAGTAGCCATCCTGTGTGTAATCATCAACAAAAATGGGATCTGGTGCAAGCGGGTCTGGCAAAAATGCCTTTGTCTGCTGATCCTTTAAAAATTGTGGCTGCGGTAGGTGATCCCATGCAGGTGGCAGTGGCGGGAATGGCGATCGCTGCTAGTCGAAATTGTGGGGTATTATTAGGTGGAGGCACGCAAATGTTGGCAGTTTATGCTCTGATTCAGGCGATCGCACACACCTATTCTTTACCTTGGCAACCAGCAGAAATTGTCATCGGTACAACCCGTTGGGTAGCTGAAGATCCTACTGGTGCAACAGTTAATTTAGCCCAAATTCTAGGCGAAAATAGCCTCCCTTCCTTATTAGCCACACAATTAAGTTTTGCTAATTCCCAATATCCCCAACTTCAAGCCTATGAACAGGGTTTTGTTAAAGAAGGTGTAGGTGCTGGTGCAGCTTGCATTGCTGCCTGTTTAAGTCAAGATTGGCAGCAATATCAACTTTTAGCAGCTATTGAATCTCAAATCGCAGAAATTAGCGGTAATTAATAAACCCGCTGTCTAACTAACTGTTCTTCTAAGGCTGCAATTCGATGATAGGCCGCAGTTAATTGAGTTGTTAGCCGTTGAATTTGAATTTCAGGTGTTACTTGTCTATTTCTGCTTTGATAGTTCATTTCTGAATAAACCAAACCATCTATCAAAACATCTTTATGTTCCAATGTTTCATTAATATTTATATCTTCTATTAACTTATAGACTGGCTGATTGTTGTCCAAATAATCTTCTATTGGCGGTAATTTTCCCGTAGATGAATCTGACAATACTTCAGATAACCTAATATCCAACCTTTCAATCACTGAGTAGATGGCATCTACTTTATCGCTTAAGACTAGGATTTGTTTTTCTAATGATTCCATTTAATACCTGCATCGGAAAATATTTCTTCTATGTTATTCACTTTACTGACGATTTTAGATATACTTATGGATTATTTAATTTTTCATAGCTTTTTGACTATTCTTGGACTAAACTCTTATCCATAGAGATAAATCAATCATATTGATAAGCTAAACTGGGGGATATTTCATACTTCTACCGGATTTATTCCCAAAACGAAATATTTATTGATCTTTCTTCTGTTGTGTCTACTATTCAACGGAATTAAGCTGTAGAAGCCTATCGAGATAGTTTGAGAACAAAATAATTTTTAGATAGTTTTATTCACCTACCATACCATCAATGCAGCGACGTTCTTTTTTATTAGGTACAAGTACCTTAGCCATTAGTCAAATCATTACTGGATGCGGAACTAATCAGCAACCACCTTTAAATGTACAGTTATTAAAAGATTCCATACCTGGCCAAGTAGTGAATCAGTTTCGTAAAACTGTCACCGCAGGAGGAAAGTTAAAATTTACCCCCATTAATCAACTTGAGGAATTATTCAAATTATTACAAATTTGGCAGAAGCCAGCAAATAATCAACAACAATGGACTCGTTTTTTACCATTCAATCAAAATCAAAAATCTTCCCCCGCAAATTTAGTTACGTTGGGTGATTATTGGTTACAAGCAGCAATTAATCAAAAACTCATTCAACCCCTAGAAACTACAAATATTAAAAATCTAGTTAAATTAAATGAAAAATGGCAAGAAATAGTTAAACGCGATCAACAAGGGAAAATCTGGGGTGTTCCCTATCGCTGGGGGAATACAGTTATTGTTTATAATCAAGAAAAATTTCAACAATTAGGTTGGAAACCAACAGATTGGAGTGATTTATGGCGCAGTGAATTACAAAATCGGATTTCTTTGCTTAATCATCCTAGAGAAGTTATTGGTTTGGTTTTAAAGAAATTAGGTAAATCTTATAATACGGAAAATATTAACCAAATTTCTGATTTAGAAACCCAATTACAAGCATTAAATCAACAAGTTAAATTTTATAATTCTACCAATTATCTAGAACCTTTAATTATTGGCGATACTTGGTTAGCTGTCGGTTGGTCTAATGATATAATTCCCCTGATCAATAGTAATAAGAAATTTGCCGCCGTTGTTCCCATTTCAGGAACAGCAATTTGGGCAGATTTATGGGTTAGTCCCACAGGCGTTAGTAATGATAATTTAACATATCAATGGTTAGATTTTTGTTTGCAACCAAATATATCTAAACAAATTGCCTTGTTAACTAAAACTAATTCTCCTATTGACAATAATATAGGAGTGGGAGATATTCAGTCCCAGTTACAAAATTTGTTAATAACTAATCCAGAAGTTTTTGCCAAAAGTGAATTTTTGCTTCCCTTACCAGCAAAAACTATGCAACAGTATGAAGATTTATTTAGTAGAATAAAAAATCATGAGTAGTTCCTTCCGGTGGAAGAATTGGTCGCATAAATATAAATAAATCCCCGATTTCTTTAAGAAATCGAGGATAAAAATATTATTGAATTACCAGTATAAATTAACGTGAATTCGACTAGCCTCATCCCAACCCCTCTCCGACGCGGGAGGGGCATATTAGTTTGTTTTTAGCAGCATAAAATCAGAGTTTTAAGCCTTTCTCTGCAAGGAGGAGAGGTTTACCAGGGGGTTAAAAATTATTGGTCGAATTCACGTTAAATTAAACAGCAGCTAACTCTGGTGTAGGACGCTTGCTGTTACGAATATTCTTGATCGCCTCAGCGTAGTCGGGAGCATTAAACACAGCAGAACCAGCTACAATGGCATTAGCACCGGCTTCTAAAACTTGCCAGGTGTTATTAGCTTTCAGTCCTCCATCAACCTCAATCCAAGGATTCAAACCGCGTTCATCACACATTTGACGCAGTTGGCGAATTTTGGGAACTACGCTAGGAATAAAGCTTTGTCCACCGAAACCTGGGTTAACGCTCATAATTAGAACTAAATCACATAGTTCCAGTACATACTCAATTAATTCTAAAGGTGTACCGGGGTTTAAAACCACTCCAGCTTGTTTACCGAGTTCTTTGATTTGTCCTAAAGTTCGGTGTAAGTGAGGGGAAGCGTTATGTTCTGCATGGACAGAAATTATATCAGCCCCAGCTTTTGCAAAACCTTCTACATACTTTTCAGGTTCTACAATCATCAAGTGGACATCTAAAGGTTTAGTTGTAATTGGACGAATCGCCTCCACAACCAGAGGACCTATTGTAATATTAGGTACAAAACGTCCATCCATTACATCAACGTGAATCCAATCTGCTCCCGCTTTGTCTACAGCGCGAATATCGTCACCCAGACGACTAAAATCAGCTGATAGGATAGATGGAGCAATAACTATAGGCTTTTGAAGTGAATTTTGGGTCATGGCTAGTGGATTTTTAAGCTTTTCGTCTGTAAGTATTGTAACAAAATATGGAGAAAATTATTAAAAATTAATTCAAAATTCAAATTTTCCAGAAAACTGCTTTCTTGTAACTTACGCACGAGTTACGGAATCATTAATAGGACTTACGCAAGATTCATGGAATAACGAACCACTCCAGACACAGAGGTCACGGAGAAATGAGGATTTGAGAGATATTTTGCGTAAGTCGTGATTAAGCTACAGAGGTAACGTAGAAATAATTCACTATTCCCTATTCCCTGTCACCTGTCACCTACTCACCCAAAATATGACCAAACACTGCCTAATTTTCTGGAGTTTAGGATTTTCTTGCTTAACTTTACCTGCTGTTGCTGGGGTGAAGTTGGCAAGTTTTTTAGGTGCTAATGGTATTAATGCGCTTGAACTAAATCAATCTCCATATAATTTGACTGGCCGCAAAATTGCTATTGGTCAGGTAGAAATTGGTCGTCCGGGGATGTTTGGCTTAGATAAAGCAGTGTCTAAAAATCGCGCTGTATCTCCATCTGCCGTGTTTTCACGCAATGTTCCCGCCAAGTCAAATATTAATGTTGATCCCCATGCTTATAATGTGGCTGGGGTTATGGTAAGTCAAGATAAGGCTTTTCCTGGTGTTGCACCCAACGCGCGACTATATTCTTCTGCGGTGGGATATGTCAAAAAAATCGGTCAACCGGAGGAGTGTTTGTCAGCACAACACGTTGCTCTACAAAATGGTGGTGATGTGCGGGCTATTAATTTTAGTTTTGGTGAACCACTGGAACGTGATCCTCGACCAGAAGCTATTTTAGATGGTAATGCTTTACTAACATTATGTATTGACTGGTCTAGTCGTGTTCATGATGTTGTATATTCAATTGCTGGTAATCAAGGCAAAGGCGGGATTCCCATTCCTACAGACAATTTTAACGCAATTAATGTGGCTTTTTCTTCTGAACGAGAGGGAATTTTTAATAAAGTTCATGTTTCTAATTTAGCGAGTATTAATCAAGGTGTAGAAAATCGCTTGCTTGGGAAAGAATTTAATATTGGTGGCAGAAGAGCAATTAATATAGTTGCACCTGGTACTAATCTTCCGTTACTTAATGCTGATGGTAAGTTAAATAAATCTACAGGTACGAGTTTTGCTGCTCCACAAGTTACTGCTACGGTGGCATTATTACAGGAATTTGTGGATAGACAATTGCGAACGAAACAAGTAAATTGGACTATTGATGCTCGTCGTCATCAAGTAATGAAAGCAATATTACTCAATTCAGCCGACAAAATTAAAGATAGTGGTGATGGTTTAAGGTTGGGAATGACGAGGACTTTAATTGATAAACAAAATCAAGATTGGTTGGCTTCTGATGCTTATAAAAATAGCCTAATTCCCCTAGATGCTCAAATGGGAACGGGTCACTTAAATGCTTTTCGAGCTTATCAACAATTAAATGCTGGTCAATGGAAATCTACTACACCAGTTCCGCCCATTGGTTGGGATTATGGTACTATTAATGCTAATTCTATTCAAGAATATATTTTAGCAAGGAGTTTGAAACAAAATAGTTTTGTAGCTATTACTTTAAATTGGGATCGTTTAGTGGAGTTGGATGATAAAAATAATAATCAAGAATATGATCTTGATGAAACATTTATCAATAAAGGGCTAAATAATCTTGATATTTATTTAGTTAAGGACAATGGCAAAAACAATCAAGTTGTTCTTTGTCAATCTGTGAGTGAAATTGATAGTGTGGAACATATTTTTTGCCCAGTTCCCACTAACGGTAATTATAAAATCCGGGTGCAATTTCAGAAACAGGTTAATGAAGCTAGTCAACCTTATGCTTTAGCTTGGTGGACTGTAGGTGAAAGGTAATAGGCAACTTGATTTATTTTAGTAATACCACTCAAATTGACACTCCCCGGTCTAAAGACACGGGGATTCTACATTCATCGTCAAAACTTGCTCAACCAGGTTTGCACCAAGTAGAGTAGAGGCTTCAACTCCTGTAGCGTTACTTTGGGGATGCCCTCCC
>JACCDP011074104.1_pt1 | contig 29683 bp, 26 predicted proteins | sample 7445841 | NCBI WGS metagenome assembly JACCDP01 (sample SAMN15323441, study PRJNA562643) | freshwater metagenome | isolation source: river surface water | place: USA:Blue River Watershed | collected 2017-08-17 | reverse complement strand
CCAGCATTTCCAAGTGCAGACAATCCGGGTATGTCACTGCGGGATTACTTTGCGGCGAGGGCGATGCAAACAATACTAGCTAGTCAGTACGAAGATGGAATCTATGTAGGGGATTCTGATAATGACTCAGAGTTTATGTGCGCTAGATCTGCGTATATCATGGCAGATGCTATGCTGGAAGAAAGAAATGACAAACACAAACTACTTTCCTATTCGGTTAGGCATTTAGAATTAGATGTAAGAACATTAAATTGTTTACGAGCAGATAACATACAGACGATTGGTGAGTTGTGTGATAAACATATCCATGACTTAAGAACAATACCAAATCTTGGCAAGGTGTGCCTTAATAATATTGTCAACGCATTGGCTAAACACGGCCTAAAACTTAAGAGTTAAGGAGAAGAACAGTGGCAGTTGAGATGACCGACTTTGAGGAGAAGGTGTGGAAGTATCTACTTTCTCATCCAAAAACCCCCGTTCAGGCAAGGACAGTTGCAAAGGAATGGATCGTAAGTAAGCACAAGATAGCCCGCACGTTAAATAGATTTGTCGAAAATAATATTGCTGATATAGTGCGTATCGGCTCTAAGAAATTCTATAAAATAAAAGAATGAATATAATTACCCTAGACTTTGAAACTTTCTACGACACATCATTTTCTCTTAGCCGCCTGACAACCGAAGAATACATCCGTTCACCCGACTTTGAGTTAATCGGTGTGGGCGTGAAGGTCAATAGAGATCCGGCATATTGGGTTTCAGGGTCGCGTGAAACGATATTTAGTGAGTTAAAAAAGTTGCCGTGGAAGCAGTCAATGCTTCTCTGTCACAACACTATGTTTGACGGGGCTATCCTCAATTGGTTTTGCCGTATCAGTCCTAGTCGTTACCTAGATACTTTGTGTATGGCAAGGGCATTGCACGGTGTAGACGTAGGCGGTTCATTGAAAGTCTTAGCCGAGCGGTATGAAATTGGTAAGAAAGGCGAGGAAGTAATTCACGCCAAGGGGAAACGACTTGCAGACTTCACACCCGAGGATCTTGCACGGTATGGTGAGTACTGCATAAACGATGTCGAACTTACCTACAAACTATTTGGCAAGATGGGGCATAACTTTTCTGAGCAAGAGATTGATCTAATCGACACCACAATACGGATGTTTACCCATCCCATACTATATGTTAACCAAGACTTACTTCAAGAACGACTGGCCGAACTAAGGAAAGAAAAACTTGATCTGCTTGGTAGCCTGAAAGAAAAACTGAAGTGCGATACCGAAGAGGATGTAAGGCAAAAACTGGCATCAAACAAGAAATTTGCCGAGGTTCTGACCGAACTTGGCGTCAAGCCCCCAATGAAAACAAGTCTAACTACGGGAAAGGAAACTTATGCGCTTGCTAAAAACGATGAAGGATTCATCGAACTTACCGAACATGAGGACACATTCATCCAACACTTATGTGCAGTCCGACTGGGCACTAAGTCAACTATTGAAGAGTCCCGCATTGAACGCTTTATACAAATCGGGGAACGAAACAATGGGCGACTGCCTATTCCCCTCAAATATTATGGGGCACACACAGGTAGATGGGCTGGCTCTGACAAAGTCAACTTCCAAAACCTTCCCTCAAGAGATAAAAAGAAGAAGACTCTCAAGAACGCGGTGGTTGCGCCCGATGGCTACACAGTTATCAACTGCGACTCGTCTCAGATCGAAGCGCGGGTGCTTGCATGGCTGGCAGGGCAAGACGACTTGGTCACAATGTTTGCCGAAGGCCGTGATGTCTACTCTGAATTTGCATCATATGTATATGAAAGGCCAATTACCAAAGCCGATCCTGTCGAGCGATTTGTTGGAAAGACTTGCATTCTTGGATTGGGTTACGGCACAGGAGCGACAAAACTCCAGCACACTCTAAAGACTCAGCCTCCGGGGGCAACGATTGATGATGACATGGCTAAAAACATAGTTAATCTATATCGAGAGAAAAACGATAAGATCCCTAAGTTATGGAAGCGGTGTGACACATATCTTGAGCACCTAATTACATGGCCTCAAAACAAAGAAGGTACCGCCCCTCATAAAAACTATTACATAGGTAAGCATGACTGCGTACTAGCCACCCCCGAAGGTATACGACTTCCGTCAAACTTTTTTATAAGATACAATGACATTGATAATGTCACCGAAGAAGGTAAGAGCCGTGTGGTCTACAAATCAAGGAAAGGCCCAGTATCCATATGGGGTGGGGGTGTGGTAGAAAACATAGTTCAGGCTCTAGCAAGGTGTGTTGTAGGTGAGCAGATGCTAAAGATCGGTGAGCGCTACCGCCCTGCCCTGACCGTGCATGATGCCGTGGTCTGCGTCGTGCCGGATGACGAGGTTGAGGAAGCCACAGAATTTATTGTGCAGTGCATGACAACCCCGCCTGATTGGGCTAAGGGATTACCCGTAGCCTGTGAGGCAAAACATGGAAAATCTTATGGAGATTGTTGATGATTAATGATGTCAAGGTCGATTACGCCCCCCATTACTTGCAGATAGATAGCCACCTAAAGTTGGTGCATGATCTTTTGAAATGTGGTAATTATGAGAACGCCGCAACCCTTGTTGAACAAATAACAGTTGAGTCTAGACTTTTAAGAGCCGCCATAAAAAGCCATGTCAAAAACTAAATTAGTACAGTGGTCTTTCTCATCCCTCAAGGATTTTGTGGGGTGCCCCAAGCGTTACTACGAGGTCAAGGTCGCCAAGAACTTTGAGACCAAGATTACTCAGGCTTTAACTTATGGGAAGGAAGTCCACTCGGCTTTGGAGCATTACGTCAAAGACGGAAAGAAACTACCCCTAAATTACGAGCGTTTCAAAGACGCAATCGACGCCCTCATGGCTATACCGGGGGACAGATACTGCGAATATGAGATGGCTTTACTACCCGACTTAACCCCCTGTTATTTCCACGATACCGAAAGATGGGTGCGCGGGATTGCTGACCTACTGATTGTGAATGAGGATGTTGCCTACGTAGTCGATTACAAAACAGGCAGTGACAGATATCCTGACCTTGAGCAATTAAAACTTATGGCATTGATGACCTTTGTTCATTTCCCCAAGGTCAATAAAGTGAAGGGGGCACTGCTTTTCATCCTAAAGAATAATCTAGTCTCGGAGGACTACGAGCGGTCTCAGATACCCACCCTTTGGGATAGTTTCACACCCAAGGTGAAACGGTTAGAATTATCTTACGAAAAGAACGAGTGGCCTACCAACCCTACACCGTTGTGTAGATATTGCCCCGTTTCAACCTGTGAATTTTGTAGGAGTTAATTATGCCGTATATTAATAAACCTAGACCGTATAAAAAAGAATACCAACAACAGAAGGCAAGAGAAGAGCATGGAGACCGCATGGAGCGTCAACGAGCCCGACGCGCAGTTGATAAAGAGGGCACTGACGCAAACGGTAATGGCAAAGCAGATAAGCGTGAAGGTAAAGACATCGCGCACAAGAAAGCGTTGTCTAAAGGCGGAACCAATAAAGACGGATACTTTGTACAATCTCCTAGTGCTAACCGTTCCTTTCGGCGGAATGGTCGTAAGCAGTTGGTCTCTGAGACGAGTAAAAAAGAACGAAAAAAGACTTGACATATTGGGAATAAACCCCCATTATTAATTTGTTGTGGTGTGTGACCATAAGGCGTGAGTGGGTCTAACAAACCGCGTCAGTCAAGCGGCGTCCAAGTATCCAATTGATGCCTCCTACGCGACAGGCTTGACACAATTTAAGTTGCCGTTCACTAGAAGAACGGCGGTACAGTTAAAGGATAGTTATGCAAAATGTTGTAGATTTTTTAGACGCCACCTATAAGTGGCCCGGAATACACAAACCTTTCACGCATCAGAAAACAACCACCGCTTTTCTCATTGCCAACAAACGGGCATTCTGTTTCAACGAAGCGGGTACGGGTAAAACATCTTCAGTGATTTGGGCGGCTGACTACCTGATGGAAGCAGGGGTCATGAAAAAAGTTTTGATTGTCTGCCCGTTGTCAATCATGTACTCGGCATGGCAATCAGATTTGTTCAAAGTGGCTATGCACCGCAAAGTTGGTGTGGCTCATGGATCTGCAGAAAGACGTAAGAAAATTATTAAAGGTGACTATGAGTTCGTCATCATAAATTATGATGGTATTGGCATAGTCGCAGATGAAATTAAAGAAGCCGACTTTGACTTGGTAGTTATTGATGAGGCTAATGCCTACAAGACTGCCACGACACAGCGTTGGAAAACACTAAGAGCGTTGATATATCCGAACATGGGTCTATGGATGCTTACTGGCACACCCGCCGCGCAGTCGCCCGTAGATGCGTTTGGCTTGGCTAAGTTAGTTTGCCCTGATCGGATACCAAAGTTCTTTACCTCATGGCGCGATGCAGTTATGTACAAGGTCGGGCAGTTTCGCTATGTACCGAAACCCGATTCAAAACAGACTGTCTTTAAGGCTTTACAACCAGCGATACGCTATACCAAGAATGAGTGCTTGGACTTACCGGATGTGATGTATCAGTACAGAGATGCACCTTTGTCGAGCCAGCAACAGAAATACTATGTCCGCTTGAAGAACGATATGTTAGTTAAAGCCGCAGGGGAAGAGATCAGTGCAGTCAATGCCGCCGCTATGCTTACAAAACTTTTACAGTTGTCAGGCGGTGCCGTATATACAGACTCCGGTGAAGTGCTTGAGTTTGACATCGGGCCACGCCTCAAAGTGCTTAAAGAAGTTTTGGATGAGGCAAGCCACAAGATTCTGATCTTTGTACCCTACCGCCATACAATAAAAATTTTAAAAGATTACCTTAACAGGGATGGTTACAGTTCTGAGATTATCAATGGGGAAGTTAGCGCATCTGATCGTGCATCAATCTTTCAGCGCTTTCAAAGTTCCTCTGACCCACACATTTTAATTATTCAGCCACAGGCGGCGTCGCATGGAGTAACGCTAACGGCGGCTGACACAGTTGTCTTTTGGTCTCCCGTGATGTCTGTTGAGACATATATTCAGTGCATAGCAAGGATTGATCGGGTAGGGCAGAAGAACAAAATGACCGTCGTCCACTTGGAAGGATCGGAGGTCGAGCGTCGGATGTACAAGATGCTGGAAGGCAAGATTGACATCCATGAGAAGTTAGTTGATTTATATCGAAACATTATTGAGGAGGCTTAAATGACCGCAGAAGAATTAACAAATGCCTATATGAACGTCCGTATCGAAAGAGAAAAACTATCCGCAGAGTATAAGTTACAGGATGAGAAACTAAAGGCAGACATGGAAGTGTTTGAACGCGAACTGCTCAGGATTTGCTCAGAGCAGAACGTGGATTTGATGCGTACTAAATACGGGACAGTGTCGCGCAACATCAAAGCGCGGGTGCATGTAATTGATTGGGATTCTTTCTACGATTACATCATTGAACACAAAGCCCCACAGTTACTCACTAAGCGTGTGCATGAGGGTAACTTTGAAGAATTTACATCTGAGCGAAAGCATGAGGGTTTACCTCCGGGTGTAAATGTGGCACGGGAGTATACAATAACCGTCCGCAAGCCAAGCAGAAAAGAAGTATCGCTTGATGAAGTTGAATCAGTCTAATCTAGTTAAGGAGCAATACCATGAGTAATGAACTAAGTACTATCCTCGCAAACAATCCGGCTTTAGTTAACACAGGTTTGGATGAAGACACACTTGCAGTTGCAGGTGGTATGGCAGGTGGCAGTAAGCGCATCTCTATCAAAGGTGGTGTGTTTCGGATGATGGTCAACGGCAAGGAACAAGCCGTGAACGAAGATCGTTCGATGAACGTCGTAATTGTAAAGATGGCTCATAACGCGTCGCGTACATGGTATGCCAAGGCTTACAAAGAGGGTGATAAGTTGTCCCCCGCTTGTTGGTCTAACGATGCCAAGTCACCCGACCCTGCAGTAAAAGAGCCCCCTGCTCCGTCTTGCGAGTCGTGCCCGAACTCTGTTAAGGGTTCAGGTCAAGGTGGCACAGGCACCGCATGCCGTTTGTCGTGGCGTACTGCAGTTGTGTTGCCGGGGCAGTTGGACGGTAATGTGTATCAGTTAGTCCTACCCGCTACGTCTGCGTTTGGTAAAGAAGATAATGGACGTTGGCCTTTCCGTCCATATGTTCAAATGCTTGCTACACATAATGTAAGCGCTAGTGCAGTAGTTACTAAAATGCAGTTTGATACTAAGTCGCCTACACCGCGACTATTGTTCTCTCCAGCAGGGGCAGTCGACACAGGTGATTTTGAAACTGTTCGTAGGCAAGGTAAGTCAGCCGCCGCTGAAAGCGCAATCAAACTCACCGTCTTCCAAACGGATGGTGGCACTGAAAGCGAAGCACCGGAAGTTGTTGAAGAGCCGGTAAAGCAAGAGAGCAAGAAGTCTGAGGCCGCTCAACCAACAGGTGACGCCGCTGATCTTGTAAAGAAGTGGTCTAAGAAGTAAGGAGTAGTAATGCCTAAGTCGTATAGTCCTGAGTATGTGAAGATGCTTAACGCAGTTGTGATGGCAGATAACCTTGGTATTGTTTTAGCCAAGGCATGTGTCAGATCAAACCTACCTCTCAAATTGGTAGCCAAAGCGTTAGGTGTATCTAGGATGACTGTCCACACATGGTTTCGTGGGGGTGAGATTCAATCAGGACGAAAGCGACTAGTCATTACATTTCTTAAAGTAATAGAAGAAGACACCGCTAAAGGGGTTCTCCCCTTGGCGGACTTCAAATCGGCAAAAGAGTACATACATAATTTATTGAATAAAGAGCCCGCATAAGCGGATTATCGTCAGGCAGGGTTGGTGCCCTGCCTTTATTGTCTCTAATACACATGTATAAAACATTTATTGAGACAGTCTTGCCGTCAGAAGGTACTTATGTAATAACAGGGATAAACGCAGAAAACAAAAAAGATGTGCGGCAAAAGTATGCAGAGAGTCTAGAAGATGCATACACAATCATTGAGGACTTCAAAAAGAAATCACCGCTAAACATTTATTTTGCTTTATCCACGTTTGAAGGATTTTCACGGAAGGCTGTAGACAGCATTTACATCAAGAGTTTCTTCCTAGATCTTGATGTAGGCAAAGAACATAATAGTTACGCTACCAAGGAAGAAGCCCTAGCCGGGTTAGCACAGTTTTTACTAAACACCCGCATGCCTGAGCCAACCATCATTGACTCAGGTAATGGACTACATGTGTATTGGATACTCAAGGAAGAGATTGAGACCAAGACATGGAAGCCCTATGCCGAAGGCTTCAAGAAGTTATGTGTAGACCATGGATTAGTGATCGACCCTGCCGTACCTGCTGATGCGGCACGGGTTCTCCGTGTGCCTTACACAATGAACTACAACGTCAAAGAGGGGCAGGCGCCCATTGAAGTGACGTTCTTAAATGATATTAAATTATTTGACTTAGATGAACTGACACCTTTCTTTGGTAGCGTTCAGCAAGAGTCCTCCTTTGACCTGTCTCAAGTCAAGAAAGGCTTGGACGAAGAAACCCGAAAAATGTTGGGGTTAGATAACTATGAATACGTATTCCAAACAATCGCTTTTGAATCCCTCGAAGGACGAGGATGTAACCAAATTAAATGGATGCTCGAAAACGCCGCTAGTTGTCCGGAGCCATTGTGGAAGGCTGGATTATCTGTCGCCATTAGGTGTGTTGATGGCGATACTGCCATACATACCATGTCCGAAGAGCACCCCAAGTACAGCCACGCAGAAACTGAAAAGAAAGCCCGAGACTGCTTACAAGCAACGTGGTCTTACTCCTGTGAGGCTTTCGAAAACGCCAACCCCGGAGGATGTACCGGATGTCCGCACAAGGGAAAAATATCCTACCCGACCCATATTGGAAAGCGGCTACGACTCGCGGAGCCGGGGACTGACGATGCACTCATACCCGACACAAGAACCCCCGAAACAAGGGATCTTAGCGATACAGAAGGTAAAGAAAACAGGACTGTACAGAATAAATTCCCGAAAGAGTTCATAACTTTTCCGCAGTTCTTGTATCCCTTTGTGCGTCCTGTGTCGGGTGGGGTATGGTACGAGCCCCCTAGTGAGCATAAGAAAGATGGGACGGTCATCAAGAAAGATCCGGTAATGATTTTGAATCAAGACTTTGTTCCTATAAAACGTCTTTACAGTCCCCAAGATGGAGAGACGTTGCATATGCGGCTGTTTCTACCACACGACGGAATACGTGAATTTATTCTACCAATGTCGGCTGTGTATGCGCCTGAAAAATTTAAAGAGTTTGTGGCTAGGAGTGGTGTGTTAGTCACGTTAACATTAATTGATAAATTGAGGGATTATCTTGTGAAGTGGGCACAATATCTAAAGCAGTATCAGAAAGCCGACGACATGCGTATGGCTATGGGTTGGACTGACTCTACATATAGTTCCTTTGTCGCGGGTGAAGTAGAGATCAATCCGGGCGGTAGGTTTGATTGTCCGGTAACTCCTGCGGCTAGAAACGTGGCGGATAAGATTCACGAAGCCGGGTCATACGACGTATGGCGAAAGAGTGCTAATATGTTGAACCAGCCCAACCTAGAGTTTCACGCCCTAGGATTGTTGATGGGTCTTGGTTCCCCCTTGATGCCTTTTACAAATGCTACTGGCTTGATGTTTAGTTACTGCGGCAAAAAAGGTGCGGGCAAGACAGCGGCTATGCATGCAGGGTTATCAGTTTTTGGTAATCCTGAAAAACAGAAGATTGTTACGTTAGATGGGGCAACAATAAATGGTCTTTGGAATCGCGCCTCAACCTTAAATAGCCTACTGATGGGTATTGACGAGACCTCAAATGCCGACCCCAAGCGTTTGTCAGATGTAATCTATAAAGGATCAATGAACAACCAAGGAAAAATCCGTGAGCAATCGTCCTATAACGTAGAGCGTAAGCAAAGGGAAGGTTCAGTCAATATCACTTTACTAACCACAAACCAGTCTAACAAAGACAAAATGTTTATGGCAAAGGGAGACCCCGGCGGTGAACTACGGCGGCTATTAGAAATAGATCTTTTTCGCCACTCAGGCAAGATGCAGGACAGTATTGGTAATGAAATTTTTGAGCCGTTTAACGAAAACTATGGTCATGCTGGGCCAATGTTTATTGAGTATTGCTATAAGTTAGGCATCCCCGAAGTAGATCGAATAGTTAAAACGTGGCAGACCAGACTACGGCAAGAGTTTCATGACGATACAGCCTACACATTTTGGAACGGTGGCGTCTCCGCATGTCTTGCGGCAGGGCAGATTGCCGAACGGGCAGGGATCATAGCACTCGACTACGAGCGTATCTATGGACATCTCTTAGAAGAATTACATAGGTTGCATGACGAATACAACAGCGCTGGTGTTAACTTTGAGGATCTGCTCAGTGAGTTCTTATCCATAAACATGAATGGTATCTTGGCCTTCAACGAGTCAGATAAGGTGTCGGTTGAGCCACGCGGCAAAGACTTAGTCGCACGGGCAGAGGTTACGGAGGGTAAAGTTTGGATTGCCAAGACTGCTATTAAAGAGTTCTTGCATGAGAAGCAGATCAATGTAAGCCAATTTGAATCAGAACTCCTGAAGAAGGGCGTAATGCTTAACAGCAAAGCCAAGAAGAAGATGGCGGCGGGATGGAAATCGGCTATCGGGGCTATGAATCTGTGGTGTTACGAGGTCAAACTTGACGTTTCTGATGTGATAAATGGCGAAGAAACAGGATCTACTGACTGACTTCCGTGAGCCGGAGTGGATCTTTCCCTACTTAACCATGGAGGTGGGGGATAGTTTCTTCATGCCTACAGTCCGCCCAGCCTATGGACATTACATTATTGACGTAACTTCAAAGAGAGTTGGTGTAGTAATGAAGATCTACACAGTCATTGAAGATGATGTCCTAGGCGTTAGGGCGTGGCGGATTGGTTAGGGTTCTACGTTATAGCCTTTAACTGCATTTACGAAGGCTGACTTAACCCGGTTCTGCTGCTCAACAATCAGTCGTATAGTGTTACGTTTTTCTTGGGGATTCATGCTTCTGTCTCGGCGAACAATATTTGCCTGCTCCCTTAAGTCCCGTAATGCTCCATTGACATAAGAGTTGTAGAAGTCGATGACCGCCTTATCGTTGGGATTCTTTTCTAGGTATTCACTAAAACGGTCAGTGCCTTCCAAGGATTTGTAATCGCGCTCCATGTCCTTGATCTGATCTTCTACCTTGGCGAACTGCCTAGCGTCATAGTTTGACGGCCCTTTAATATAGGCATCCAATAAGAAAGTATCTGTACGCGGGTCAAAGTCTTTCCGCCCGACCATGATATTGCCTATACCCCACGTCGTAGCCACCGCACGAGATATACCATCTAGATAATTGTTAGAGAAGAAGTACAGGCTATTGGGCGATATGTCTGCCCCAAGGTTGTCATAAATGAACGCCGCCGCATCTTTAAATATCTGCGGCACATTGTCCCCGCCTGTATAGGCATCGTTGTATCGGGACTGGCGGTTGTTATAAATCTGCCTACCCAAACCGTCCATATTCATGGAGAACTCCATCAGCGGGCGTAAAACGCTAGGCGTAATACTATCTACAGCCCACTCAGTCGGGTGCTCAAACTTGTTAATCTTGGACGCTGGCAACGGCAAGAACGACTCAAAGGTGGCATCCATGATGTTATTCAGGGCATCTAGCATCCCCTGACCCCCGAACGCTACTGCCATAATCTGTGCCCCAGCAGAGGCCAAAGCCCCGTTACCAAAGCCCCAAGGCATCTGAAGAACTAGATCCTGACCGGCTACCTTCACCCCTGTATTAAATCGAGCGAAGCGCACCCACCGTGCCATATCATCCGTAACTGTCTTGTTACGTTCTTCCTCATCATCCCCACTCAACATCGCCGCCATCGCATAAACCGTGGCACCCATACCCAATAAAGCCAGAGCAGTAGTCCGAGCATTGTCGCGCCGAGCCTTGAAGTCGGCTAGGTAGGCAAGAGCCTGTTCATCCGTAGCCCCACCAAACTTAGTCATCTGCTTTGCCCGCTCAATAATCTCGGCATCCGTAGAGAAATCAAACGCTGGGGCTATGGACTCAATTGCCCTTACCGCGCCAGTAGCAGCCGGACGGAAGAACATAAAGAGAGTGCCTAGTGTCTTACCCCACTCACCGACCTGTTCAAAGTTGGCTAGGTTTTTAGCATAGGCTATAGCCTCTACGTCAGCCGATTCAGGCGACATGCCTTTGGCAAGATTTTGGGCTTTAATAGTTCTGTATGCGGCAACGCGGGTAGTCAATTCAAACATATCTAGCCATGCATCAAAGAACTTATCAAACTGCTCTTTAGACTGCATGATGCCATTCTGCTTAACACCTTTCACGGCATCTAATAAGTTATCTTTATAAGACAGACCTTGAATGTAAGACACCCGACCACCCTTATCAAAGTAGTTGGCTAGGTCTTTATAGAACCCAGTCTTATCTTCCCTGATCATCTTCTCCATAGTCCGAGAATCCCCGTTGGCAAAAGCCAAAGAAAACTTACGGGTCTTGTTCATACCCCCATCGGCTATGATTGTGGACATCTGTTTCAATACATCTCCACCAGCCTTGACGCCATACTCGGCGCTCACAATCCCTGCATAAGTTAGCAAGTTACGAGTAAAGTCCACCGGAGCAAACGCCGGATTGTATCGGGTATGCATCTGCCCGATTGTGCTGGTCACACGGTTTGCAAGGTCTAAAATTGGGTGCTGATCCCTAAATGGACGCTTGATGGAGTTCCGAATCTCAGGATCTCCAATCTCAATAATGTCAATCGACCCATCAGGGTTGTAGTGGAAAATCGTGTTCTCACCACGCTTAAGATCAGAATTATAATTGTTTTTAAACCGGTCTTCAAACGTAATCCGCTTCTTGACTTTAGCCCCGGGAATCTTTCCTATCCCGTTGGGGTTATATTTCTCATCTGCTTTAGAAAGATTTTTAATTGCCTGAGTCACATCCTTACGACTAAGCCGCATAGCCGCACGAGCTGCTTCATTGATTGTATTTAGGATGGGGTTATCTGATTCACTAATACGACCTTCAAAGGCATACTGCTGATCCTGTAACTCGCCGCTAACCTGTGGGCTCATTGGGTCAACCTGATAATCTTTTGCTTGACTGTTTGGCTTACCTTTAAAAGAGAAGTAGTTCTTAAACCCATAAAAATCTACAAGATTATTCACAGGATTAGAGAAGTAGTTAGCCTCACGGTTTAAATCAACCGTGGTATCTTGGATTTTCTTTAGTTTGTCAAAGTAAGCAAACACCAACCCTTTGTTGGGGTCTCGCCTAAACTGATCCCGCAACTGCTGAATCTGGTCAAAATCATACTCACCCAATGTATTGTATTTGCTATGACCTTCTTTACTAAACTCAGTCCTTGTATCTAGATTAGCCGCGACCAAGGCTTCAAGGTCAGCCCGTAGTTTTTGTGCCTGCCGTCTAGCGGCATCAGGATCAGTCCGGTCAATCTTTATTACTTCTTCAAGAATCTTTTGACGTTTTGTCTCAGCATTGTCGTCGATCAACGGGGCTTCCCGTAGATACTTAATACGCCGCCGCTCAGGGTCATGCAACACAATTGCGTAGTCGTGCAGTTTACTAAGGACTTCTTCGACGGTTCCGCCTTCGGCCTTAGATATAGCCTGTAAAATATCTTCTGCTTGAGCCAAGTCTCCGTAGAGTCTTTTCTGGTGGATGGCTTTGGCTTCGCCAGCAGATAGGCTAAGCAATGTATAAAGATTGTTTTGGCCTTCACCTTCAGATACAAGTTGCCCAGTAGAAGTAAGGAAATCCTGAAGCCTCTTAGCCCAAGCCCGTTCGTTCTGCATCTTCCGAACAAACTCTGTCATACCCGACCTTGTAAAAGTCTTTTTAAGATTACGGGCATACATAGCCGAGCCGGGTTTTTGATTCTCCATGCGCTCAAGGCGCCCTTTTTGAATATCTTTAATTGACTTCTGTGGCGCAGTCGTAGGTGCCGTAGCCCCCGTAGACGGTAGGGCTGCTAAATCAATCCGGGCATCTGGATCAGGTGCAGAAAGAATCACACCAAAGGCATCAGCAATATCGGTAGCCAGCGTGCCCTTGTCACTAAATGCCTCAATACCGGCACGGGACAGATCAAATATCCGGGCAATCGCATCAGCAATCATGTTCCAAAGAGAACGGTCTTTAACTATCGGAGACTTGTATTTAGACAGTTCATACTGGAAGCGTGGGTCAGTTACGGCATAAGCAACAAACTCATAAATGTTTTCAAATGCTTTTTTGTATTGTGGCAGCACAACACGTTTTTTAGCGTAATCCATCATCGTGTAGAGTTGCTGTACTCCACGAATCTGTTCTTTGGTCAGTTGGTCAACTTTGCCGGTGTTATACAGATAGAGCACTCGTACTGTGCCAGCATGACTTAATTCGTGAAGGAGTGTAACCTCGTCTAATGAAGTACCTTTATTTACAAGAATCTTATCTGTAGCCGGGTCATACTCAGCATAACGGTCAGCATCAAGAATCTGACCAAACTCAACTTTAGTTTTAAGACCAATGTTTTTAAGCGAAGAGGCTAAGGCACGAACAAGGGTTGTTGAACCGGGCTGATCTTTAATATCTCTAGCCGTATTAAAAAGGGCTTCTAAAGCGCCATCAATATTCCCGTCTCTTAAGGCTGCAATAACAGATGCATCAACTTCTTCACCCTTGCCTGCAGCCTGCTCAGCCAAAGACTTCTCAACTTCTGCTTCACGCATAGCACGTTTTTGCGACTGATTTTCAGTCAACTCCAGCATTTTCTTTTCCCTAGCCATACGATCCGCCGTTGTTTTTGGCTTAACTAGTGGTTTAGGGCTTAAGTCAGTAATCTTGCCGTAGTTGTCCTCAAACGCTATTGGGTCGGCACGATACTCAGAGGTAAGTTTTACCGCAGTACGGGGGGTATATCCAAGAGCCAAAGAACGAAGAAATGCTTGCCTTTGCTCTTTTGGTAAATTAGTAAATGTTGTAAACCCAAATTCTTTCGCATAGGGCCCAAATGCCTCGGCTATGGTTTGCTTAGCCGTAGTCTGCTCATCCTTTTTAAGACTACGAACCGTGCCGTCTGGGTTCTGAATCTTAACCTTACCGTCTTTCTGATCAACAATATATGCGGGTTGCGGCCCAGTCATCTCCGCTGGGGCAGGGCCATAGGTGCCATCTTCTTGGATAACTAAGCGTTCGGCAGGGGCAGTAGGTACGACTTCACCAGTCTCAGTTGTTGCAGGGACAGGTTCGCCCGGAACAAGTGTTGCAATGCCGGGTTCACCGGCACGTTCCCCAAGTTTAGTTAGTTTGTCGGTTAGTAGATTTACCCGCTCATCATCAGTTGCAAGTTTCTCAGCAAGGGCCGCTTCTTGTTCAAACGGAGCCGGATCAACTTTAATCTTGCCTTCTTTTATGAGATTTAAAATACTACGGGGATCAGCGTAGTCCTTATACTTTTTATCTAATAGGTTTACGTTGTTTGTTTTTAACTGACTTAACTCAGCGCGGGTATTATTTGCCTCATCAAAGGCTTCTTTGAGGTCACTTTGAATTTGACTTAGTGTAGCGGCGACTCCGCCTTCTCCAACTCTAGGCCCTTTAATACTTGCATCAGAAACATCCATTCCCCCATCTGCAGGTGCTGTAGTTCCTCCGGCGGTAGCATCTTGTTCTGATCTGCCAAGAAGGATAGGGCTTGTTCCAGTTGCTGCTTGTTTAAGTCCAATATCATCTTTACCCCCTTTTATGACAGCGTCCGCTTGTTGAGGTGTATATCCAAGAAGTAATAATTGTTGTTTTTCTTGCTCTTGAGCCGGGGTAAGTTCAGTAAGCCCAGCCAACCTATCCTGCGCTTCGGCTTCCGACACACGTTCAATTTCAACAGCAGAAGCGGGATCAACGCCAGTCTCACCACGAGCAATAGACTTCTCTTGAATACCACGACTAATACCACTTACGCCGCCTAATACACCACCGCCTGCGGCTCCGGCAAAGAATGATTCTAGATAGCGCTCAACCGCTTCTGGGCCAAAAAAATCTTTATTGCTGCCATAAAACTTCTCTGCCGCAATGCTAACGGCTTCTTGTCCCGCCTCTGTTAGACCCTCACCAACGGCTGCTTTAGTGCCTTCTTTAAGCACGGACTTCCATACGGCTGGTGCGGCTCCAGAATCTTTGAGCATTTCTGACATGATCTTGGACTTACCAAAGGCACCAAAATCCGTAAGAATCTTTGACGGCAAATAAGAATCAAGATAAGAAGACAAGCCACCAAATAGTAATGCCCCGGCTGAGCCAATATCTTTAGTTTCTTGATAAATGTTTTCAAAGATCTCAGGCGCATTTTGAGCATAAGACCCAAGGAACACCCCTGCATTTAAGCCACGGTTGGCATAGTCTCTGGATAACTTTTCAGCCGCCTCACGACCAACTTTATCAGCAATACTTTTATAAGCGGTTTGCTCGGCTATGTTTTCTGCACCACCCTCTAGCAACTCTAACTCTGTCTTTTGGGCTAGTTCTTTAGCGGTTTTGTCAGCCGCCTCCCGTGCCATACGCTTACCTGCATACCGTCCGACTAAGCCAGTAACTAAAGATGGGCCGATGTCGGGCACTAACTCACCTACACGCTCGGCTACGTACCCAGCGCCAGAGCCAATATCTTCTACATCTTTGTAGGATTTATATTTAGTTGGATATTTTTTCTCAAGTTCTTCTCGGGTCTCAGCGGCTTCTTTTAGTTGTCGCTCAACAAAAGGCCGGGCTTTTTCATCAGGCAGTACTGCACCAGCCACAAGAGCAGGTAGCACATCCCCAGCCGTAACCCCAAGTTCTCCAACACTACGCTTAACGCCACGCGTAAATAGTTCGCTTAGCCCGGGTTCAGGTTTATTTAACCCTTGAATTATTTCCCAGTCGTTATACCCAGCAGCCCGAGAAGCCTTAATATCAACTTTGGCTTCTTTTGCTAACCCTTCAGCAATCTCTGCCAGCGAGTATCCCGCGCCTAAAGAAGCGTTAAGATCAATTTGAGGCATAGTTATTTAAGTCTAAATTCGCTAGGGTTATAGGGCGCACGACCTCCAACAGGTGCCGTAGGTGAAGTAGATGCTCCACCAAATCCTGTCATTGGAATACCACGCGACTGTGCCCAAACTGGGAAAGGCATGGCATCTTTAGGAGTTGTTTGTAAATATTTGCCATAAGCATCCATAACTTCTTTAAACATACCGGCTTGCCCTGATCTTTCAGCACGAACCATAGCCGCTTCAGATTGAGCCAATTGAGCGTTAGCAGCGCTTTCAGCAATACGGTTTTTCTCTTTAGCCAGACCATACTCGGCAAGGTCTTTAGTAAGTTGCCGCTTGTCTTTCTTGGCTTGGTTGAGTGTCTTAACATACTCATCGGCGGCGTCAGCGGCTCCTTCTGTCAAGGCTTCAATCTCACGGCCTTTTTTACCTTTAGCAGCCTTTGCACCAAATTTTATTAAGGCATAACCAAGAGCCTGACGCTTATCATCCTCAGACATATTGGTTTTATCAAGTTCTTCACGTAATGCTTTCTCGTAAGAATCCTCAGCCTTAGCAATCTTTTTAACTGTCTTGTCAGATACTTCTACTTTCTTAGCCGGTAAATCAACGCCGGTATCTGTATCTTTAAGATCTTTAGATAAATCTCTTTCAGAGTCTTCACCAGTCATGTAGTCAAATGCTCCATAACCTAAACCACCAAGAGTGCCAAGAGTAGTTAAAGGCGCTCTTGTAACTGCTGCTTTACCTAAATTTTTAGCGCCTATACCGATACCCCTAGCCCCTGCGATCAAAGGATCACGCTTTAAGAAACCTAACGCTGCTCTACCCCCAGCTATAGCCGGGCCAATGAGACCCCCAAATGGATAGCCAACTGATCCATCTATGTAAGGAACTCCGCCATTAGCAAATGCTACAATACCGCCGCCAGCCAACTGGGCTGTTTCTTCTTCAGAACGGTAATAATCATCAGAAACTGGTATCGCTTCTAGCCCAGCCGTTTGCATGGCTTCCTGCCGAATATCTTGAGCAGCCGTGGTATCTGGAGCCTGCATATTTGTCTGTAGGCGTTTCATCTCAGCAAGTTTTTCTTCTAACTCACCTAATAAAACATAATCGGGCACATCGGGTCTAGCCCCGCTTTGTTGTGTACCCTCAATTTGCTCAGGCGTAAGTTTGTTCGCGGCAATCATATCTTTAAAAACATCACCACCTTCGGCATAGCCTTTTATGCCAGACAGACCTTTAACCTCGCCACCTTCAGCAAAGAACTTACCACCACCCGCTAGATACGAACCACCAATTGTCCCAGCCAGACCAAGTAATTGGCTTCCCATTGAAGGAGGCGCTTCGTATACAGTTTTACCCCCGGTGCCTGCAAGATTAGCGGAACCGCGTAACAAGTCAGACATGAAGCCTAACTGTTTGTATGGATACTGTTGTTGGGTTAAGAAATCCTGATATGCCAAATCAAGTTTGGCTTGGGCATCTCTCTGGCCTAAAGCACCTGCGGACTCTTGAGCCTGAAGTCGTTGTAGATTTGCCGCTTGACCAGCCGTACCTAATTGACCTAATGCTGCACCTGCTTGGGCGGCTTGCTGTGCGCCTTGTAACCCAGCCTGTGAACCAAACTGCATATTCTTAATAGCCTGCTCGTATGCAGATTGACGTCCTTTAACATCAATATCTGCCATCGTTTGACCAAGGGCTTTCTCGCGCTCCATCTGACCAAGTAACTGACGAGCACCACCATACGTACCTTGTCGTGCGGCGCCCAGATTGGTCGCCATCTGTACCTTACGGGCATCTTCTGCGGCTTGGCGTTTTGCTATGTCTGATACATTCTGCATGTAAGGCGACATATAAGATCCAACTCGACTAGGATCTGTAACCATACCAGCGTATTGTTGTCCTGCCATAAGCGACGAAAGACCACCTAACCCAGTTAAGTTAGATGCAGCGCCAAATTCACCGGGGGTCTGTAATCCCGCAACTCCCTGCCGAGCGGCTAATTGTTCTGCTGTAGCGCCAGATAAACGTTCTCCGCCGTAGGTTTGATATGGTGCGCTAGTTAATGCTTCAGTTTTACCAAGCAACCGCTCCATGTAGGGCTTGGCATATTCAGGAATAGTTACCTGTGTTGTATTAGCAGGTTGACCACCGCCACCACCCCCACTACCGCCTTCAAGGGTCATGCCATAACGACCTCGGGGCTGAAAAGCCCGTTCCGGTAGCATTGAAAAATGATCGTATCTCATAATTTTGCCTCTACTAATGTATATCGCTCTTTAAACCCATATCGCTTCCATAGCCTTGCGATTGATTCTCTAGCGACACCTTGTATTTTTGTTGCCCCAAATCCTCTTAACAAATTACATAACTGCTCATACGTCTGAGGACTACTAATTAACCTTCCACCAATCGCCACTATGAATGCCACACGGTGATTAGGCATGTTGTAAATATTTACTGCGGCTGCGCCATGTACAACGTTTTGTTCATCTACAGCTACCAAAAGCATCCACTCGCCTTTGGTTATAAAAACTTTTACTTGCTCGACTGTGTAGTCGTCCTCGCCCCACTGTAATGCATCTTCTATAAACTTCTCTACTAAAGGCCATGTTTGATGAATAAGCGACAGCGGTACGAGTTCAACTCTTAAATTCATGCGGGCATATATTCTTCTGGTTCGATTTCAGGTGCCTGTGATTCTTTACCGGTACGGGCTTTACGTATCTTCTCCATCATAGCGTACAGGCGTTGTGGCCCAACCTTTTTAACTACCTCAGCAGGAATATAGGCTTCACCGTCGGCTACACGGGCCTCTTGTCCACCCTCAATTGTGGTTTTAATTGAATCACTCATACCATCACCGTCACCACGGATGGGCTTAGCGCCTAACCCCTTGGCAAGTATTTCCTGCCCGGCTTCGTTACTACCATTACCAAGATGAGATACCACATCGGCTGGGACTACAAAGCCTCCGTCTTCTAGACCACCTTTAGCAAAGGCAACTGCTCCGCCATCGTTGTAGTTTTGGAAGTTATCTGGATAGTCAAACTCAACCGCACCGCCTTGAGCATAAGTACCATAAGCAGGTTCTTGACCCGGTTTATATACACCCATGGGGCTAAATCTTGGTTTGAAGTACTCAATCTCTGAACTAGATTCTCCCGGTGCGCCACTACGGAAATTAACGTCCTGTGGGCTGGCATCGTATTTAAATGGGCGAATAAAGGCTTGAGGATTAGATGGATCTTGTGGGCCTTCTGACAACATGCCACCAATAGCAGGGGCAGCGGCAAGGCCTACTGTAGAAGCAAGTCCCATACCTCCACCAGCAGCCTGTGTAAATGCCGCCCGACCAGCCTCATTAGTAAGGTTCTGAGCACCTAATTTCATAGCATCTAGCCCAGATACGGTAGGAGCCATAGGCCCAGTAACGCCCGCTTTTACAGCCTCAGCAGGTAGAGCAGACGTAGCCGCAGCACTGGATGCCGCCTGACCAGCCGTTGATAAAGCACCACCCAATCCAGCACCACCAGCCGCCCCAAGGCCAGCCATAAGCCCTTTAGAGAGGCTCTTAGTACGCAGGGCTTCGATACCACCCACCGCTAAGCCAGCCCCCATAGGTGTCCCTAAAAAGGCCAGAGACGTACCAGCCGTCATAGGGGCTAGAGCCAGACCCGCAATCATCGGGATTAGGCTTTTTAATTTAAACGCTTCCGGCAGTCCAGTATTAGGGTTAGTACTTAGAGACGTCCCTTGCGACTGAGCGATTGCATTGAGCCCCTTAACTTCGCCGGGAGACATATGCACGAGCATCGAGTCACCATTTCGACCTTGGTTTTCGACTCGCTTAGCGGCGGCAGGGAGCCCTCCTCCAGCCATCATAATTGGCATATTCATGGGAGCAGTTTGGTAGGCGTATTGTGGTTCCATATCGAAATTATCCTAGATTTGTCAAGTGGTGGCTAGTCTATTAGGTTGGGGCTGAAACATAGGTTATAGACCCAATTGCCGATGGGATGGCTGGACGGGCATAGGGGGTGGTCTGGACGGGATCATGGTGGATATAAACACCATCAACAGGACCAGTTGGGTTATAGGCTAAATCTGTAGCCCACATAAGTTCAATTTCATCCCCTACGTTTACTTCAAAAGTAACTTCAGAGTAAACCGCTACATATGCGGGGTTTCCAGCGCTTTTTCTGGCGCTTACTGAAAATGTCGTAGCAGAATTTGCAATATCACTACCGTTTACCCGCATCCAAACAACAGCGTCATGGATTGCATTTGCTGAATTAGCCAATTGTAGACTATAAGTAATTTTATAAACTCCAGCCACATCCGCTATAGCCGATCCGGGTGCGCTAAGTGTCCAAAGATAACCGGAGTCCAACGTGTTCCAGTTCACTACAGTCGGCGTATTGTTACCACTTGCATACTGGTCTGTTGAATCCGAGGCTGCAATATGAGGAAAAGTAATCCCATTGCCACCTACACCGCCGTTTAAGGCATCTAGGATGGTGCTAGAGAAATAATTATCTAGTAAATTAAAATACAGACGAAGAACCCGAATTAAATCAGTACTGTACTGTTGATTGTACTCAATTGGAGGTACGGGTATCGCAGGAGCGACAAAGTTTTTACCAATGGTCATCGCTTACCATCCGGGCGAACATCAATACGGGGATTACCTAACTGCCACTGAACGTCTAAGTTTGTTGACTGAATCTTAAGCGCCATCTGACGGGCACGGGCGCGAACAAATACCTGATCTGTATACTGGTCTACTGATGTCTCAATTACAGGCTGGCTATCGGCAGGGTCGTTAGTAAATGCAGACCCCGGGAAGTTACGAGGCCGTACCTGTAGAGTTACTTCAGCATTGTTAGCCGTAGAGCCATTAAAGTTAATGTCTGGGATCATCCGTCGTGTCAGCATAAACTGCTCACCGTCTTCTAAATCAACGTCTGAAGATTGAATATAAGAAGTCATCGGTAACGTATCATCATTAACACCAGACTCATGGGTATATAAATAACCTGCGGTAGAGTTCTGCCCAGTGGTTACTGCTTGCGGTAGAGGTCTTAAAGCACTGTCTAACCATGCTGTGCGCTCAATAGTTCCGTAGTGCCAGATTCTTTCTAAGTGGTTATAAACCACATACCGGTTGTTCCAGTTTGAGTCCCCGCTTGGGTAGAACCACCAGATCTCGTTATAGCCCTCATTAGTGCCACATACAATCTGTTCTGTTTGACTATAGTTTAGATCTAAGAAAACGTAGTTACGTAGCGTGCAAGGCAGCGTTTCGACTCGACCTGAGTAAGCATAGAACTTATCTTGACCCATCCAATATACGACGTTATTTGCTGCAATACAGCATCTTGGGCCCATAATTGAGATGTTATCTGCTAGTTCCTGTAGGCCAAATACATCTGTGGTTCCTAAGAACTGTAGTGAATACAGATTTGAGTTAGTCCAGACCAGTACCTCTTGTCGTGTAGTAAGAGCACGAATAATTGCTGATCCTCTAGAAACCCTTATAAATCCCGCAGTGTTGGTAGTCGCAGGCGTCCAGTTTCCCGGATCGTCCTGATTAGTCCACCTAATAAGAAGGGGGTCAAAATCATCCACATTAGAACTACCATAAGGCACACACCCAAAAGCGAGAAGATGCTTATCGTTCTGTGATACAAGAACCTGCATAGCTTCAACGGGGACATCGGTTGCTCCTGCTAAGTCTTCCAAAAGAATGGCACGTGTAGCCAAGGCTGAACCCGGGTCTATCGTACTACCACGTTCCCAGTAATAAATTGGCCCATTACGGATATTCATTACTAAGTCATTATCAAAATTATCAAACCACCAATCCCGCTGAGGTAGATATTCTGGCTGTGTTGATCCTAAGCCCCAAGCCGTTGTAGAGCCTCCACCCCAAGGACTTGTACCCCAGCCATAACCTGCTGTTTGAATGGCAAACCCCGGCTCAATATCAAATGTAGCATTAATGCTGGTACCACCTCCGTTAAGGATTGGGCCAAATGTTCCCACGCTCCATGCACCAGAACTCCATGTACCAATACTCCACCCGTCACCAAATATTGCCGGGGTATCTACTGTAATAGAAAAAGCATTGGCATTAATTACCGTAATAGGTTCTGTGCTCTCTAGTTCTGTCAACGGAATACCAGCCAACTCACCCGGTACACTACCTGCGGTAATCCCTGACAGAGTTACGTAGTCTCCATCGTTACCACCGTGACCATCAATAGCCACTACGACTACATTAGAGTCAAAAGTAAAAGTTAGGCAGTTATCAGTATCTGGAGTTGTAAATGTTGCCCGTATTGGGGTGATGTCATAAAAGTTACCACCCTGCTCGATATAAACTTTTAGGTTGGTTCCAATGGCTAAGAAGTTATCGGTAAAGGTTGTAATCCAGCCGAACATCTGGCGGCACACCCCAAAGAATGCTGTCGGAGTTGCCTTTACCCAACCGCCTACTTTTTCGGGGTAGCCAGACCTAAACCGAATTTTGTCGCACTCATACCAGCCACCCTCGTTGGAGTAGTTGGTCTGATCCCGGTTTACCCCCGGAATAAATTTAAGTTTTATAAACGGCATGACATACCCTTTAGGCTACAAGCCCCGGTAGATACACTGTTTTACCGCCCTGTTTGGTGGCAGTCAAGTTTTGCTTCTTTAGATTAGCCGGATCATAGGAAACGTGCACCCATCCTGAGTCCGGTACGCCGGGGGTGTAGAACTCAAGGATTAACTGGGTGTAGGTTAGGTTGTCCATAATCCACACGGCTAGGTCTGCGTTGGGCACACCGGGAATCTCAATGTCAGCGGCTTGTCCTTTACAATGGTCGGACGTTTTGGAGCCTCCCACCTTTGCGTTGACTTCTGGGTGCCTAAAGCCTGAGTTGACCTTAACTCCCCGCTGGAAATGATCACGGACTGGCTGGAGTACCTTCTCACATAGGGTTTTGAGGTTTGCAATTTCAGTCTCCCCGGGTGTGTTGTCCATATCGTGCCGAAGAGCAGTCTCGCTCTTGACCAATTCCTCAAGCGTAAAGTTAGCGGTCAGGTTCATTTTTGCTTGGCCTTCATATCCATGACCTTCTCAAGGGTGCGGCCCCCGAAGTAGAAGGACATCACCAGCATTCCCCACTGGCCCAGCAAAGATACGAAATTGTCAGAAATATCCAACCCCATAGCATCCATGACCGCAAGGGCAAGGTAGGCCGTCAGAATGTAGATCAGCGTCATAGGCCGTATGTTCTTAGATAGCCACGAGTCCGACTTCATGTCAGCCTCAGCCCGCTTGGTCAGGTTATCCTGCTCGTTCATGTCCGCTTGGAGTTGGGCTAGTTCACCCTTTTGTTGCATCTCTAATAGCATGGCCTGCGCCTTGGCACGAGCCTCTGGATCTGGGAGAACCTTGTCTAAAACCTTCTCACCGATGGATAACAAAGCAGCAACTGGGAACATTATTTCTTACTCCTTGAAAGCATGGTTGCGGCGATATTAAGCATCGCCTTGGTCTGATCTAAATCAGCGGGAGGGGTTGCCCAGCCCACGGTAATCTGCCCTACAAATCGACTCGGCTCAGGTGGGACGCTGATCCTGCACCCAAACCGCATACCCTTCTCGATGTACCACAGGCCAATCTCTGACTGCGCCGCCTTGTACTCACCACATGGAATGTTGCCTGCCATGAGGTTAACTACGTCCTGATTGTTGGCTTGGTTGGTTGTAAAGAGTCCTACATCCAGTCCGTCATTTGTCTTGTCCCTGCCTTCCTTGGTATACGCCCGATACTGCACCCGGGTTCCAAGCAGGGGATTCACCTTAAACACCGCCACGGTAGTCGCACCCGTGGTCTTAAATAAGTGGGCTACAGCGTCCTCAACCCGGTCTTCCACAATGTCCGGCAACTTCTGGTGTTCTTTATAGGTGCCTACAATCAAGTCCTGATGCGACCACAAAAAGTAACCAGCAAATGCCAGCACCCCCATGAGGATCAAGGCGAAGAGTTTAAACGGCGAGTCAACATACGCCAGCACCTTTGATAGCGTGTCGTTAGCGTTTAGTTTCTCAGCCATTACAGATGACCCTTCATAATGTAATAAATAGTGACAACCAGAAATGCCAGCATCACACAAATAATCTGCAACTCACGTAACTTCGCTATATCCCTGCCCAGTGCATCTTTACTTTTGGCATGACGGGCAATCATGTCCTCTTTAATCTTCTTGACCTTCTCGAACTCTTCCTCACCCTTGAAGTGCCCAAACTGCTGGATCAGAAAGTCTTTTACTTCCAACTCCATGCGGCGTATCTGATCTAGCCTGCGCCACTCCGCCATAGCGGTCATAATAGTTATCTCACCTTCGTGACTCTTACGTACTGCTTTAAACGCATGACGGGCTTTGACCTCCGCCATCCCAAAGTTTTGAATCGACTCAACTGCTGAACTGATCTCCTTACCCGACTCAATGGCGGATTTAATATTCTTAGTCGCCGCCTTTGCGGTACTGATAATCGGATCTAAATCTGACATACATTATTTTCCCCAGACCGTAGCCCCGGCCTTTGGTACCGAAGTTGCCCAGATCGATACCGACTGCTTTAAACGAAGGGGAGCACCACAATCAGAGCACGTATCAGCCGCCAACTCATGTTCATCTAGGTCATACCCACAGGAGGCGCAGACTTGTGTGATCTCGGTTTGGGGGTGCTTAACGCCATCAATCTTTTGGGCTTCAAATAGTCTTTTCATATTAGGCTTTCATGATGTATGCCAGAGCATAGTACGGTGGCAGGTTGGCGTTAGTGGCTGAAGAACCTGTTGTGCTAATACCGACGGTGATTCCTGTTGTATTAGAAGCAGAAGTAACTGAAGTATTTGAACTAAGTCTTTGTCCGGGGTCTGCACCACCACCTGAACCGGGAGAAGCACCGCCAAGCCATCCAGTTACTGAATGTGTGTGTCCTGAGTCTGTAACAGTAGCCGTGTGCGTGTGGCTAACTACAATTGCATTGGGGGAGCCTCCAGTATCGGCTACCGCATAAGTAGTACCGGCGCCCACAATAAACTTATCTCTTAGGTTTGGCGTACCATTTAAACCATCACACAGGTACCACCCAGAAGGAATTGAGGCTATTGACCCCGACCACATGATAATTCCACCTGACGGTACATAGGCTGCTCCAGAAGAAACCCATGCTGAACCATTAGATGTAAGTACGTTACCTGCGGTTCCAGCGGCATTAATTCCCGTACCACCAGAAGCGGCTGGAAGCGCTGTGGCTAAAGTTAGGTTACGTAGATGGGTAATGGCGTCAGTACAATCTGTGCCGTTATTAAACACAACTATGGTTTTTCCGGCAGGGACAGCCACCCCGGTTTGTCCTAATACCTTAATAGTTACTGTGTCGGCACACCCGTTGTTAACTACATACATCTTTTCTATGGCAGGAACCACTAACTCACGAGCAGAGCCACCGGTAGTACCGGTAAGGTTCAACCGCATATTTCTAGCGGTCTGAGATGCTGTTGTATCTGTAAGCGTAAGGGTTACGTCGGCGCTGGCAAAGGTTACGTCTGCCGATCCAGCAATGGCTTCTTGAATAGCCGTACCGAGGTTTGCATTAGTGACTGTTCCCCAAGTGCCGCTTTCATCGCCAGCACCCATTAAGGCTATCTTTAAACTCGACCATGTAGTTGCCATTTAATACCCCTTATGTTTTCATGATGTATGCAAGTGCGTAATACGGTGGCAGGCTAGAGCCAGAAGAACCGGTAAAGGTCGCCGAGTGCGTGTGGGTGTCACCATTAGATGTCCCGGTGCCTGAAGAACCTGAAGCAGAGTTACCACCAGTAGAGTTAGTACCATACCCGGTTGTGCCATCATCAGGCGTTCCACCACCATAGTTACCACTACCAGACGCAGTTGCGCTTGGAACCGTTGAGGTAAATGGGCCGTTGGGGCCACGCAGAGAGTGGAAGTGCTTTGGCATCTGGGCTTCAGTCAGTGCAGTACCAGCAACACTAATAGAGCCAGCAGGGGTTAAAGTAGCAGAACCACCCGTGGCATTTACGGCATAAGTAGAGCCAGCACCTACAATAAATCGATCACGTAAATCAGGAGTGCTGTTAGTCCCATCACATAAAACCCAGCCGGTCGGGATTGAAGCAACCGATCCAGACCAAAGCAGAATCATCCCGGAAGCAAACGTACTTATTGCCTGTGATGCCCAAGCGGAACCATTAGATATAAGAGCATTACCAGCCGTTCCAGCGGTATTAAGTCCTGTACCACCAGACGCTACGGGCAGGGCAGAAGCGAGGGTTAACGAGGAGAGGTGCGTGGTTACGTCCTTAACGTCTGTCCCATCGTTATACAACCACATTGTTTTACCAGCCGGTACGGCAACGCCTGTCTGTCCACTAACTAATACCGTACAAGTATCAGATAGTTCATTCTTAATAATGAAGGTTTTCTCAAGAGCAGGGACTACTAATTGCCGTGCTCCGCTAGATGTACCGGTCAGAACTAGGCGTAGGTTTCGTGCCGTTTGAGCCGCATTAGAGTTTGTCAGGGTCAGGGTAACGTCGGCGCCGTTAAAAGCAACGGTGGTAGATCCTACGATGGCCTCTTCCAAGGCAGTCCCAAGGTTTGTGTTGGTAACGCTACCCCACGTTCCTGTATTTTCTCCAGTTGCCATTAACTGGATTTTTAAATTAGTTGAGTAAGTACTTGCCATTTATTGCTCCTATGTTGGGATTTCTACCCAAAGTACTGTATTTCCATCATTTACCTGCACCCAGTTGCTTGTCTGGGAATCATTGACATTCTGCCAGTTAGGTGTCTGGCTGTCATCTATCAAACCCCATACAAGTACTGAAGTCAGCGTGCATTGGGCCGAAACCCCCGTTGGGAATACTTTACAAGTACCTCGTGCAATGACTGTTACGTTATCCAGACTACAGGTAGCCTGAAGCCCTGACAACACGACATTAGCATCAGCCTGAGCCTCTTCCTGACCTAGCGCCGTATCAGCCTGAACCCCAGCCGGGTAGACCCAGCCCTTACCAGTAACACCAACCGAGTTAAGTAGTCCTGACCCTACGACCCCGGTAATAAATACCTTGGTTTCTGTTGCTACGTCTTCCTGACCAAGTTGAGTCTGCCCTTGAACCCCTGTGACAAATACGGTGGCCTCGGCTGGCTCTTCGGTGTCACCTAACTGACCTGTACCCTCAACCCCGAATACCGGCGAATTAGCCGCCCCACGGACTTGGAATCCATTGCCCGTGTAAACAACGCCAAGACCGCTGACCCCAGTCAAGAAGACAACAGCATTACTTTGCTCATCAGTATTACCAAGGGCACCTGTAGCCTGAACCCCAGTTAGGAAGACATTAGCCTTACCTATAACCGTAGCCGTACCTACTTCACCCGTACCCTCAACGCCCGTTACGTTGACAGATATAACAATATTTACAGTCCCTACCTGACCAACACCTTGAACGCCTGTGACGGGTACATTTGCCTTAGCGGCTACAGATTCTTGACCAATTTCAACAACCGCCTGAACACCGGATGGGGTTGAGTTTTTATCCGCAGAAACCCCTACTGGGTCAAGTTCTGCATGGGCTTCTACCCCAACTGGGTATACGTTAGCCTCACCCTTAACCGAGGCTGTGCCAGTCTGTCCTGTGCCCTGAACCCCAGTAACGGGGGTATTGATGTCGCCAGATACGGCTGCTGTACCAAGTTGCCCTGCGGCCTCGACACCAGTTACAAATACATTTGCTTCACCCGTGACGGACGTAGTGCCTACTGCCCCGGTGGCCTCAACCCCAGTGACGTTTACATTGACGGGTATTTTTATTACGCCAACATCTGCAAATGGCGCACCCGCAAAAGGGAAGAGGCCGAACATTTATGTCATTTCAAGGTAGCGTAGCGATAAAAGCCTGTGCGGCTTCTGGTGACATCACATTGCCATCAAAGTCTTGCAATTCGGCTTCGCCGGAAAGCATCTGCTTCTTAAAGTTTGCGTAGTCTGTGTTGGCAGGGTCAAGAGGAATATAAACTTGGTCATTTTCTCTTAAAATAGAAACAACTATTAAGTCGTTAAAATTTTTTATTTTTCTATAAATAATCATAATTCAGCCGATCCATCAATATAAGAATTTGCGTTCCAAAAACACACTAAACCTTGCCCAGCAGTTAAGCCAGAAGCGCCACCCCAATCTCCTGTTTGAACATTTTGACCGTCAGTATTGATTGATGCTGGTTGCGAAGTTGAAGCCGTTGCGCTTGTTGAATTATAAAATCCACCAAAACTAGCCGAAATAGAAATAGAAGGAGTTGCTCTAAAAGTCACTGGAAAACGAAGTAATACACCATATACCGCTGCGGTGCTAAAAGCCTGTAGTATGGACAAATATCGAATTCCACCAGATGAATTTGTTGCTCTTTGAAAATACCGCTGACACATTATCAACTCACGCCCATAATCCCTGCGCTCAAACGGTGTAGCCACAGATCCTACTTCGAGTTGAACGCCTGTGATGTAAAAGGTGGCTCCAGTAGTTGCAGTCAGGTTTGTACACGCACTGGTCGTGTAGTAGTTACCAGCCTGCCAAGTTCCCGCAGTTGTCTGTAAACCTGTTCCAGCTCCAATAGGAAAGCGAACTAGTATGCCTGTGCCGTTTGTTTTCAGCCAAGTACCGCTTGTATCTCCAGCAATCGTAATGGTCTTATATTCCCAAGTATTTGCGCTAGAAATAGTGTATTCAGCAACATAACTTCTGTCGATAGAACTGTTAGTCAAGGCAACGGAATAAGTTCCTGTTACGCTTGCACGAACCCAAAAAGAAACCGTAACTGTTTTTGCACTTGCTGAACCAAAGTCTAAATCAGCACAGTTCAACCCTTCAATGTATTGGTCAATAGAAATTAACTGTGTCGATGTTGGAGCAGAACCAGTACCGTTTGTGTAAAGAAATGAGTTGGTAAATCCGGCAGGTACAGTGCTTGATTGGCTGATGGTCGGGGTTAATGATGCCGCATAACTTGCGGCCTGTCCAAAACGCCAACGGTCAATCGTAAAATAACCACCCGCAGTTGGTGTTGCTGAAGTCCCTCGTTGTGCAATCCTCATGTCACCATTTATGATGCGGTTGCGGAAGCCCTGCAAACTATCCGCAGTAGGGGTCATGCTATTTATAGTAGCGGTATTGCCACCACTACCGTCTGTGACTGCGTTGACCTTTATCTGGCTCATGGTAATCCTCTTACAAACTCTTGTGCCGCCTGCTCAGTCATCACATTACCATCAGCGTCTTGCAGTTCAGCACCTTCTGTGACTGCCTTCTTAAACTCTGCGTAGTCTGTGTTGGCGGGGTCGAAGGGGATGCTATACAAAACATTCCCAACCTGTTTTTGCACGACATTTACTTCTTTTGTTATTGGACTTTTAACAAGTTTGT
>JACCDP010826088.1_pt1 | contig 29683 bp, 26 predicted proteins | sample 7445841 | NCBI WGS metagenome assembly JACCDP01 (sample SAMN15323441, study PRJNA562643) | freshwater metagenome | isolation source: river surface water | place: USA:Blue River Watershed | collected 2017-08-17 | reverse complement strand
TGTGAATGACCTTAGCCTTAGGTGCAAAGGTCGATAGTTTCCCAGTCGCACGATCATCAAAGCGCGCTCCTACCACAATCAGGAGGTCCGCATGTTGAACTGCGTAGTTTGCAGCCTTCATGCCGTGCATACCTAGCATCCCGAGAAACAAAGGATGTTCGGTTTCGAGACTGCCAAGACCTTTGAGGGTAGCTACGACAGGGATGCGCGTTGTATTCACAAAATCGCGAAAGACTCGCACATTATCGCTGATACCAACTCCACCTCCGACATAGATCAGAGGACGCTCAGCCTCCTCCATCAACTGCCATGCTCTTTGAATCTGAGATTCCGCTGGCATATCCAGCGATGAGACTTCTTCTTCCCATTCAAGAGCTGCTTTGACTTCCTGAATCGAAATGTCTTTGGGTAAATCGATCAATACCGGCCCTGGTCGTCCGCTACGCGCAATCGCAAAAGCCTCTCGCACCATGCGGTAAAGATCATCAGCCCGGCGCGCAATCATACTATGCTTGACGATGCCGAGACACATCCCAAAGATGTCCACTTCTTGAAAGCCGTCTGTACCAATCATCGGCCATGCGACCTGACCTGTGATACAGACCATAGGTACGGAGTCATAGAAGGCATTAGCGATCCCAGTCACCAGGTTGGTGGCACCGGGTCCTGATGTTGCGATACAAACACCAACTTTACCGGTAGCCCTAGCATAGCCATCAGCCGCAAGGGCTCCACCCTGTTCATGACGGGGCAGAATCGTATGAAAACGCGCATCGAGCAGACGATCAAACAAAGGCATGATCGCACCGCCTGGATAGCCAAAAACGAGCTCAACCTTCTCGTCTTCGAGCGCCTTAATGATTGCGTCGGCTCCGATCATGGCTCTTCTCTCCTGCTTCTTGAATCCAACTCATTTGTGAGCGCAAGGTCTTGCCCGTCGACTCTATGGGATGACTGAGCTCCGCCTGCAACTGACGCTTGTAATTGGGGAGGCCTGCTTGATATTCGGCTTTCCACTGGCGCGCAAAGGCACCTTCTTGAATATCTTTGAGGATAGCCTGCATCTGCTCACGTGCATGGCCATCAATCACGCGGGGACCGCTGACCAAAGTTCCATATTTTGCAGTGTCGCTGATGAATTGATGCATCTTAGCCAGACCACCTTCATAAAGAAGGTCAACGATGAGCTTGAGCTCGTGCAAACATTCGAAGTAGGCCAGCTCTGGCTGATAACCAGCCGCCACCAAGGTGTCAAACCCAGCCTTGACCAACTCGGTAGCCCCACCGCAGAGCACAGCTTGTTCACCGAAAAGATCCGTTTCGGTTTCTTCTTTGAAGGAAGTTTCCAAAACCCCTGCACGAGTTCCGCCGATTTTGTGGGCGTATTGCAAGGCTTTCTCACGGGCTTGACCCGACTCGTTTCTGTGAACAGCAAACAAGCAAGGCACACCTTTGCCTTCTTCATACTGACGACGCACGAGAAATCCAGGACCTTTGGGAGCAACTAGAATAACGTCATGGCCTGCACCTGGCACCACCATTTCGTAATGAACAGCAAAACCATGTGCGAACAAGAGCGTAGCGCCTGGCTTTAGGAAGGGTTTCACATCCTGCTCAAACATCTGCTGCTGGTGCATATCAGGAACAAGAAAGCACACCAGGTCTGCCTCGCGAACTGCTTCTGGAACGCTTTTCACAGCCCAACCGTCTACGATAGCCTGTTCGTAAGAAGGCCCCCCCGCACGCACACCCACTACCACTCGCGCACCACTATCGCGAAGATTGAGCGCGTGAGCCCGTCCCTGGCTACCGTAGCCGAGGACAGCGATGTTCAGAGAGTCGAGAAGTTCCGTGGACATGTGGCTGTCTGCGTGAAAGGATGCGCTCATAGTGTGTTTCTCCTAAAATTTTGGCAAAGCGCTGCCTTGAGCCTGATTTTCGCGCTGTGCGATGCCAGGCCTAAATCTTGTTTTCGATGACTCTGCTCAGATCACACGCAGAATGCGCGTGACCTCTTTAGGTGCTCGCTCCCTCGGAGGCGGAACCTACCTGTTTGATATATTTTCCGAAGACTCCTTCGGTAAACCTTGGTTGTGGTGCTGACCATCGAGCTTTGCGGCTTTCAAGGTCTGCGAGACATTCCAGACGACGCGACTGAAGATCGATGCGGATGGGATCACCGTCCTGAACCAGAGCGATGGCTCCGCCTGCATATGCTTCTGGAGCAACATGACCGATACAAAATCCATGAGTCGCCCCACTAAAGCGCCCATCGGTAAGCAGGGCAACTTTATCGCCCAGACCAGCTCCGACAAGGGCTGCTGTCACAGCGAGCATCTCAGGCATACCCGGTGCTCCTTTGGGACCCATGTAGCGAATGATGACAACATCACCGGCTTTGATAAGGCCTGCCTGGGTTGCCGCAAAAGCTTCGGCCTCGGAGTCAAATACACGGGCTGGTCCTTCGAAGGGAGGGATATCCTTGCCAGATACCTTCAGGACACAACCTTCTTCAGCAATATTCCCGCGCAGGATGGCAAACGCTCCGCCATGCTTCAATGGTTTTGCGACATCGTAAACCACCTTCTGGTCAAGGTGTTCACGCAGATCCTCTGCTTCTTCCTGAAGAGTGCGTCCACACACGTTGGGGACATTGCTCAGCAGTTTGGCTGCAAACAATTTCTTACAAACGAGGGCCACTCCCCCCTCGCGCTCTAACTCAGTCGCCACGAAGCGACCAAAAGGCTTAAGATCTGCGATCAAAGGGACTTCTGCTGAGATACGATCGAAGAGCTCTAGAGGCAGGGGCACACGAGCTTCTTTAGCCAGGGCTAGGAGGTGAAGGACAGCGTTGGTCGAACCACCAGTGGCACAGACCGCAACGATCGCGTTGCGAAAGGATTCGGGAGTCATGAAGTGTCGAGCTGTGATGCCCTTTTCGAGACATTGCATGACCAATTCGCCCGCTTTGTGGGCTGCATGATCCTTGCGTGGATCGAGAGCTGGTATTTCACTTAAGCCGATCGGCGAAAGTCCCATGACCGTGAAGGCCATAGCCATAGTATTGGCGGTAAACTGCCCGCCACAGGCGCCAGCACCAGGGCAAGCTCGGTTTTCGAGACTCGCAAGTTCGTCATCACTCATTTTACCTGAGGCATGTGCTCCAACGGCCTCGAAGACATCTTGAATCGTTACACTCTGGCCCTTCCATTGGCCAGGGGCAATAGACCCCCCGTAGAACAACACCGAGGGCAGATCGAGACGAGCCAGGGCCATCGCCGCAGCAGGAATTGTTTTATCGCAGCCGACCAAAGCCACAACACCATCGAAATAATGTGAGCTTGTCATCAGTTCAATGGAGTCGGCGATCACTTCCCGAGAAACTAGGGAGCCGCGCATGCCATCGGTTCCCATCGTGATACCATCGGAAACCGCGATCGTGTTGAACTCAATCGGAGTTCCCCCACGTGCACGAATACCTTCTTTGACCTTCTCTGCCAGACGCCGTAAATGGAAGTTGCAAGGCGTCGCCTCCGTCCAGGTGTTAGCTACACCGATCAGAGGCTTGTTCAAATCCTCGTCGGTAAGCCCCGTGCCCTTTAACATGGCGCGTGCAGGGGGGCGGGAGGTGATGGTCTGGCTTCGGTACTTCATAAAAATCCCTTGTGTGTTTCGGAACCTAAGAGCGCTTAAAATCAAAAACCCCCAACACTTTGCTTTGTGTTGGGGGCGCCGTCTTTAGCCTTGTGAGGTATTAAGGCGGGCCCCCGCTTCCAATGAGGAGCACGATAATAATAATGGAAATGAGTCCAGCGACTTCGTTCTGACGAAGGCTTCGCGCAAGCTCTGAGATCTTTAGGTGACTCAACATATCTCTGCTCTTCATTGACTCAATCCGTTATGACTATACTTTCCCGCGTGAGGGTCACAAAGTCAACCCGCATTGTCGAGATTTCCGGGGCGACCGTTCCATTTGGTATCTTCTTCTGCATAAAAGTGCAAGCTATCCATTTTAAAAGTCAAATATCCTACCGAAGGGAACGAAGCGCGAGTTGCAAATGCTCTGAAATTCTCTAGTGTTCGCTGAAATTCGCTAGGATACAATCTATCCTGCACATACTTATATATTTTTATACTTGATTTTATGAACATTCAAAAAGACATGTCCCATCCCTCCCTTCAGCCCCTAAGCCCTACAAGCCCTCGTACAAGTTTTCGTAGGCATCGACCAAAGAGGCGCCTATCATAGGAGGACGGGAAGGACGGAGTCTTCCTAGATACTCGGGGAGGAGGGACATATATGAATCAAGCAAAGCAAAAGAAAATTGCGCTTGTGCTCTCGGGAGGGGGAGCTCGTGGTGCCTACCAGGCAGGCGTTGTGCGGGCAATCGCCGAGGTCTGTGCAGAAGCTGGACAACCGGAAGCCTTCCGCATCATGTCTGGCGTCAGTGCCGGGGCCATCAATGCTGCTTTTCTCGCGGCTCGTAAAGAATCTATGATAGCCTGCAGTGAGCGCTTGATCGATCTCTGGGTCAGCATCAATATCAATCAGGTGATCCGTACTGATTTACGTTCGCTTTCGAATATAGGACTGCGCTGGGCTACTGATATCATCAGTAGCGGAGCTCTGCGCAAACAGAGAGCAAACTGCTTACTCGATACCAAGCCCCTCTTCAGTCTCCTGACCGAACAGATCGACTTTGAGCAGATCAAAAAAAATCAACGGTCTGGGCTTCTCGAGACTTTGACGGTCTCTGCGACTGACTATGACAATTCCGAAAATGTAACCTTCGTTCACAGCGTGCGTGATTATACCGCTTGGCGCCGCATGCGACGCGTGAGCCAGACCTCTCTCATTACCGTCGATCACGTCTGCGCTTCGGCTGCGATTCCCCTGTTTTTTGCCCCTGTCTCGATCGATGGACGGAGTTTTGGGGATGGCTGCCTCCGTAATACTGCTCCTCTGAGTGCAGCTGTCCACCTCGATGCCGATGCCTTGATCGTAGTTGGTGTTCAGTTTACCCCTGCGCAGCCCCAAGTCATCAAACGATCTGCTGGTGATGCCGACTCGACCAGCATTGCTCAAATTCTTAGCGTATTGCTCAATTCCGTGATGCTGGACGGGGTAGGCACCGACGTCGAGCGCCTCAATCGCATCAACAATACTCTAAGTCTGATTCCCGAAGCGGACCGTAGCAAAGCTGGGCTAAGGATCGTAGAACACCTTCACATCAGCCCTAGCGAAGATATTGCTAAGATCGCTGCCCAAGAATACGAAAAATTACCCAGATCCCTGCGTTACCTTGTGGAAGGACTTGGGGACCGTGAGGATGTTTCCAACCTAGCGAGCTATCTGCTCTTCGTTTCGTCTTTTTGCAGTCGCTTGGTCAACCTCGGTTATGACGATGGAAAACGAAAAAAGGCCGAGATTCTGAAGATCCTTGGCTAAATGGCCGCAGCGCATTCCGCGAAAGTCCTTGTTCGTCCCTGGTTCTTCTATTAAGAAGGCCAGAGGACGATAGAAAAGGAAACGACTATGCGACTCCCCCTCATCTCACTCATCTTAGCCCTTAGCAGCTCCGCCTACGGAAATTTTCTCAGTGAAAATCCCGACTGCGCATTTTTTGAAAAAGCAGATCTCGAAGGAGCCTACTGGACTTCTCGCGTCGGCGATAAAGATCCCAACTCCGCTCAACTTGACACCTGGTGGCAGGACCGTGCCACAAGCGTATACGTCAAAAGCGGGTATGTGTTTGAAGCTTACTCTGAAAAAAACTTCTCAGGTCGTAGCCTCGCCCTCGATGCGCAAGATCCCATCGGCGAAGCTTACGGGCAAGGAGCTATCTTTGACCTCCGCAATCTTGAATTTGCCGGTCAACTCTCCTCCTTCCGCTGTCGCCCTCGCGGCGAAGAGCTGGCATTTAAAGCAGGCCGTATCTTTTGGTTCGAAGGTCAACGCTACAACTGGCGTTCGGGTGGGAATCATCCCGATCATCGTTGGCTAGAGATGCAAACCATCAACGGCGAACGAGTCCTTCGTATCCATGCAGACAACACCTACGGCATCAACCGTCAAGACTATCTCGTGAATCTTAGCAAAGAGTCTGTCCATGTCGAATTCGTGCAATCTGGGATGACCAAAGCCAGTACGGACTTTGACCTTCAGATGGGTCTTATGCGAGACGACTATCGCCTTATGGTTTTAGAACTTAGAGAACACGTTAAGGCTATCGCAATGGGTCGCGCTCAGGACCCCTGGGCTCCTGAGCCACCAAAACCTGAGCTTTTAGACCTTGTCGATTATTTCAGCCGCTTCATTAAAAACTTTCGTCGCTGAGCAGAGAGTTTTCGCTTCTCCTTCCGCGTCAGCTTGCAAATGAACCCATCCCTGATATTCTATAAGGATGAGACTATAGAGCAGAAGTCCCGCAGCCGAGCGCTGCGGGTCTGTGCTGCTGCTGCCCAGGAGACGACCATGGCTCGGATCTTACTCGTAGAAGATGCGGATGACCTGCGGGAAAAGATGCGCCTTTTTCTCCAAGCCGATCACCATACCGTCATCGAAGCAGGTGACGGTCAAGCTGCTTGTCATATTCTCAGCAGCTCACCGGACATCGATATGATCATTACCGATCTCAACATGCCCGTGATGAATGGCCTCGAGATGCTACGCGAGCTGCGAAAAATGGAAAAATATCGGGAAACTCTGGTCATTTTTCATACAACAGACATGTCTAAAGAAAATCGTCGCGAAGCTGAGACCCTCAATGTCTCTGGCTGGCTCGTCAAGCCAGCAGGACCCAAAAACCTCAAGCTCCTTATCCAAAAACTTATCAAGCCCTAAGGACTTTTTGCGATCAAATGCGCAAGCCGATCGAGCCCTCGCTGCAGCTCGGGGAGAGCTGGTCCAAAGCTAAATCGTACATAGCCTCGCAGGCGCGAGGGAATATGACTTCTGCGATTGCCTGGATTGACATCAAAAAACTTCCCTGGCACTGAAATCACTTTTTGCTGCAGAGCTGCATCAAAAAATGCCATTCCATCTTGAAGCTCAGGCTTGAGTTGCGAAAGATTGGCAAAGCAATAAAAAGCTCCCATGGGCTGATTGGGAAGTTGAAAACCCATTTCCTGGAGACGTTGCACCATGAGCTGCCGCTTTTTCGCAAACTCCGTGCGAATCACTTGAGCGGCAGCATCGGCCCGTTGAGGGTCGAGCAGCGAAATGGCGGCTCGTTGCAGGGGGTGTGCTGCACCTCCATCGAGAAACGAACCTGCAGACGTAATGCGTTGAATGATCGCCTTTGGACCGATAGTCCAAGAGATTCTTAGCCCTGGGTAACGCCAGTTTTTAGTGAGGCCATCGATAAGGATAACCATATCTCGATTCACATCTTCTACATACTGCGCAGCAGATAGCGAACTGATTTCTGCCGCGACCTTGTCATAAAGATAATGCGAGTAAAATTCATCAAAGATCAGAGCACAGCGAAATTTGCGACCGATATCCACATAGCGCTCTAGTTCCGCCCCATAGAGGACCTGCCCTGTCGGATTATGTGGATTTGAGAGCAGCACTGCACCTAAACCGCGAGCCACAATCTCTTCCTGCAACTGGTCTGCAGTCGCCCGAAACTGATCCGCCTCTTGCAGCAAGATGGGAATTGGCACAAAGCCCTTAAAAGCATCAAAGAGCTCTTCATAAGCGGTGTAATCAGGCAGATAATGGCCGAGATGAACTGGAGCCAGAGACGCGACCACACGCGCGAGCCCCGTACGTCCACCCGATGAGATCGCTACATTTTCTGCTGTATACTGCGATGCCATCCCTCGTCGATAGCGATGATTGTACAAAGCTGCCACGGCTTCGCGCAACTCTTGAATACCCGCGACTGGGCCGTACTCACTGCAAACCGAATCGATCGAAACGCTCTGAAGGCGCTCTTCTCCTGCTCGCAACGCTCCGGTCTCAGGAGCTCCTTGGCCAAGATTCGCCCAATCCTGCGCACCATAAGCAAAGCCCTCTTTCGCAGCCCGCGTCATCACATAGATAACGCCTGTATTGGGAACTTGTCGAAAACTTGGGAATTGATCGGCTTGTGGCGAGGATTCCTCGGGACGACTCATCCTATGCTCTCCTGTTTAAACAAACTGTGAAATGACTCTTTGATCGAATGCCTGTTTCTCTGCAGCGTCTCAAGTTCGATTTAAAAACTCGGGGCAACACCCCACCTCGATGTTGCTTTGCCACAGTTCGAAACATGTCCAGGGCATAAATAGCGATATCTCTCCATCGTAACATCTTTTACTTTTCGAAGCCCCATTCTCTCGCTCACACTGTGGCAAGTGGAACTTTCCGCCCGATATGCCGCAAAGCACTTTTTTTGCAAATACTTAAGGTTCAAGATTCAATGACTTTTCTAGACCTCACACCACGGCATAGGCTTTGCTCTGTTAAGGGTGACGGCTCCTTGCGGGAGGTTCTGCAGAGCCAGGTTGTCTTTATGACGAGGTAAAGTCCTATGAGAACCGACAGCAACGACCCCCTCAACACGATTCCCGAAAAACTTGGAACTCTGCCCACTGAAACCATAGAAGAGGCCCAAGAAGCCTTGGAGGATACGGCTGAGAAACTCCATACGCTCCAAGATACATTAAAGGTACGCTGGCATTTGGCTGGAATGGAGGGCCGTGACCTGCGGCATGAGGTTCTTGATTCTTTGGACGAGCTTGGTAAAAAGTTGCGAGACTATGCCTATAAACTCGATAAAAAGCTCGATGAAGGCGAGATTCAAGTCCGTCTTGGGCTCATGGAAGCCAAAGAACGCTGGGATATTACCCAAAAAGAAGCTCAAGAGCTGCTAGAACTCTTCAAACGAGATAGCGACAAAGCGAAAGAATATATGGGAGGCCTTCGTCTCCAAGCTAAGCTCGCCAAACTGGAAACACGGGATTTCCTAGGAGCTGCGCGCGATGATGTGAAGAAAGGATTCGGTGATCTCCAAAGACAAGCAAGTCTTTCACTGCAACAGCTCAATAAAAGCGTCGGAGATTTCTTAAAAAGGCTCCATTAGCCAGACCTAACGGGAAGGGGGAAGGTATGATGTCCAAACGAGTTTGCGTCAGTAATTTTATGACTCCTATGCCCTATACTGTGACGCCTGAAGAGCGCCTCGATCAGGCAGCTGAGTTGATGCGTGCTTTCAAAATAAGACATCTCCCGGTTCTTGAAAAAGGGCATATTGTGGGGCTGCTGTGTGATCGCGATCTGCGTCTTGCTAGAAAGCTAAGAGAGGGCGATCCCTCCCTAGGAGAAACTGCTGTACGCGACCTGATGGATATGGACATTTATGCCGTCACTCCACAGACCTCGCTCGGGACAGTTGCCTCTCATATGGCGGAACATCGTCTTGGTGCCGCGCTTGTCATTCAAGAAGACGGGCATCTCATCGGTATCTTTACAGATCTCGATGCTTTACGGGCACTTGCCTTTCATCTCCATACGCAGGTCCCAATTCCCGCCTAAAGCAAGAGGATGCTCCCAGACTCATGGGAGCATCTCTTTTTTTTATTTGAGTTTCTGTTGCAAAATGCCGATATAGTAAAAAACTTGGAGGACAGGGTATGCTGGGTACACCAGAAATTCTCGTGATCGCGTCCGTAGTCGTATTATTATTCGGTACTTCTAAACTGCCTAAGCTCGGCCAAGCCCTTGGCGAAAGTATCAAGAACTTCAAGAAAGGCATCTCGGACGGCAGTAGCCTACCAGAGTCAAAAGACTAATAAATTCTTATTGTTAAAAGGAATTGCCGCATAGCGCGGCACCCTCCCCCCTCATTCAAAGCGACAAGCGAGACTGATATCAACTGTAGTCACCACGGCTGCTAGCTTTTCTTTCGCATCGTAAGAAAGGCTCTGAGGAGCTGCCAGTGACGGTTTCACCACAAGCTTATGAGCGTGCTTCCCTGTATTCCAAAAAAGGGGCTCCCCTTCAGCTTTCACTACATCCGCATCCCCTAAAAGGCTTCGCTTCACTTCAAACGATTCACCAGCATTCTTCAAACTATCAAAAGTCCCAGGCCAACGATACTTTCCATAAAGACCAGAAAAGGGCATCGGGATTTTATAATCTGCAACAAAAGTTGCTTCTACCTTCAATTGCGTCGGTCGCCCATTTGCATCTATTTGAACTGCTAAGCGACAAGGAGCTCCTTCGCCATCAATTCCTTCAAAAACTTGCGAACTCCCCTCTGCCATAAGCGAAGAGTCCGTGGCACCACCGCAGGCTGTTAATCCAAGTATAGACAAAAGTCCTAGCATAACTCTCATGGGACACACTCCATCGTTGTTTGCAACTCGGCTGCTCTATGACATTTTAAGGATGAGAGCAATGAGAAAGACCACTCAGTGGAGAGCACATGCCATAGGGTTTACCTGGATTGACTTAGAAACGATTGTGTCGCATCCTCCGATTCGCCTTTATGGGGCACACTCAGTTCGGGCAAAGCCAGTCCTAGACTGGCTTTGCTGATGTTTCGCACTCCGCAATATCCTCTCCCAAGCTTCTAATTCATAAGAATAATAAAGAGTTAAGATTGAAAAACCCTCGAGTCCAGGGGCGATTTCGCAATCTCGGCAATGTCAATACGCACTAAGCTTAGCTTTCTTCGATACTTAGCTAACAAAGAAGCACTCGCCTGAGGGAAGTCATCGACAAAGGCACTCCCAAGCTCCCCTAGCAAACCCAAAGAACTCGCTGAGCTTCTTCCTTTGGCAGGTCTCTTGCTCTTTTATTCTTATCAGTCGAAAGTCTAGGTCGGGAGATTGCTCATGCACACTCAGGTCTTCGGTTTGCTTTTGAGCTTAGGTGCTTTTCTCACCCTTGCATGCAGTGGCAGCAAGTCCTTTGAAGGAAACAGAGAAGCTCCCAAGGTTTCTCCGGCTGCAGGAGCTGAGGCCAAGCCAGCTTCGATGGAGCCAGCTGAACCAAGCATATCAACCATGGTGGACCAAAAGCCAATTGAAGAAGTCTTATGTACCGAAGCTCCGAAACACCTGAGTTCTCTACAAAAAGACAGTCTTCTCGAACAGCTTGCCTTTGTATGCAACGGCACCAAAACTACTCAAGCGTTTTCTTCCCTTATCAGCAAAGCCTATACGGGCGAAGGAATACCTACCGTTGAGCTCTGGAAAAAAAAGGTTGGCGAGCTTTATGTGACCGATATTGTGATCGCCTATGCTTTAAAAGTTCCCCTCGAAAATCCCTCGCAGTTTGCAGACCTCAAAGCTCATGATGCTTTTGCTACTGGCGGAATTGCCGAAGAAAAATCTCAGCTTCGTCTCGATGTCCTCTCGCGGACACCCTTTCCTGGGCGCAAGAGTATCGAAAAGGTGCTCTTGCAATACAACCTGACCAATGCCGATGGCGCAGGTATCTATGACAAGCGCAAAACAGAATTTAATACCTATACCCTACTCGAGAACCGACGTGACATCATCCTCGGCACTGAAGAACTCCTCGAAGCCGACACCAATCAGTCCTATCACATGGCTCAAGGTCTGTTGATCGGCCTAAGAGCTGGTGATGGGGAATCGTACCTGGTCTTCGTCAACCAGATGGTGATCAAAAATCGCATCGACCCCGACCGCCTTCAGCGTACACTGGTATCCCTCAATAAGGGCGCTGCCCGAATCCTGAGTCGTCTGACCAAGGCGCCCCCCAAGTGAAGGCCCAGGCCCGACAGCCTCTAACTAGGCTTCATGATTTGTGATTTATTCAAGCGCACCCAGTCTTTCCTACCAGACGGTCCCCTTTCCGGTGGGGACTCCATTTCTTCAACCCGCTTTGCCGTTGACATTGCGAGGGTCTTCACGCATCTTGGGAACATCATATTCCCAGAGGAGATAAGCTTATGCTTTTCCATCGAACTGAAAATCTACGAACGACAGCTCCACGTACATCAGCATCGCTCGCTTCTGTTCGCACCCTCTGTTGTCCTTGCCTCTGTTGTTGTTAATAGCCTCCCCGGCTTTTTGTCCTTAACAACGAAAAATCCAAAGTTTTTGAAGTTTTAAAAAATTACTGATCGCTAACGATAGCTACGTTTCGTCTACAAACGTTTGTCTCGCGTTCGCCCCATTTTGCGCCTAAGTTTTCGCCTGCGAAGACCTCGGGCCCAGGAGTATAGACCTATGAGTCGAGGTTTTGTCACGTTAGTTGGTGCTGGCCCAGGATCTGCTGATTATCTTACCCTTGGAGCTGTTAAGGCCCTGCAACAGGCCGAAGTTATTTTGTACGATGCTCTGCTTTCGCCAGATATACGACGCCTTTTTCCACGTCGCGCCAAACCCATTTACGTCGGCAAGCGCTGCGGACAACACGCTCTTAAGCAAGACGAGATCAATGCCCTTCTGGTGGAATGGGGACATAAGGGTCGCCGCGTCGTTCGTCTCAAGGGTGGCGATCCTTTTATCTTTGGACGTGGAGCCGAAGAAGTGGAAGCGCTGCGAGCAGCAAAGATTCCCTATCGCATCATTCCAGGCCTAAGCGCTCTTAACGGGATCGCAGCCCAGTGGTCGTTGCCACTCACCTCTCGCGACCACAGCAATGAGTTTCGGGCAGTACAGGGTCACCACCTTCCTGATGATCCTAGCTACTGGCACGAGCTCGCTAGCTACCGTGGGACTTTGGTGCTCTTCATGGGAATAGAAAAACTACCGTTGATCGTAGAGCGCCTCCGGGCTTTTGGTGCCGAAAGGCAACGGCCTATCGCCATCATTGAAACAGATGCCGAAGGCCAGAGTCATGTGACGCGCTCCGAACTTGGTCAGATCCAAAAACACGGTTTTACACGTAAAACCAAAGGCCCCGGCATTATTTATATCGGACAAAACGTCAAACTCATGGACCAAACACTCCAAAACTCTGCAGAGGAGATCGATCATGGCTTCGCTCTTGCCCATCTTTCTTGATCTAAAAGAAAAGAATGTCCTCCTTCTCGGCGGTGGACGCGTCGCGCTCGAAAAATTGGAAAAACTTATCCTGACTGGAGCTCAGATCGAAGTGATCGCACGCGAGATTCACCCGGACACCGAGCGCCTGCTTCAGCAACATGGCATCCAGAGGCACTTACGCTCATGGGAAAGTGACGATCTGAGCTCGCGCTTCCTCGTCATCTCTGCTCTGAATGATCCGGCGGAGCATGCGAGGGTCGCTCAAGAAGCTCGAGCGCTCAAGGTCCTCATCAACGCTGTCGATGAACCGCGCTCGTCGGATTTTTACTTTGCCGCGCAAATGGAACGTGGCCCACTGCAACTAGCAATCTCTACTCATGGCTTATTTCCTGGGGTCGCCCGTGCGATTCGGATTTGGCTCGAAGAATTTTTGCCCCACGAGATCACTCCGGAGTTTGATCATCTCGTACAGCTCCGCAGTTCGGTCCGCAATCATATTCCTGATACCGTGCAACGGATGCAAGCCTTGCGCGAACAGCTTCAGATTTGGCTCCAACAGGGAGCTCCCAGAGGAGAACACTCATGACTCAGCTTGAAAAATCTAAAATCGAACTTCTCAAAGAAGAATCGCGTGGCCTTCGCGGCACACTCATCGAAGAAGTGAGCAGCGAAACTCCGAAATTTAGCATCAACGGGGAACACCTCCTAAAATTCTGGGGAGCTTATCAGCAAAAAGATCGCGATCGTCGCAAACCAGGTGACCCTGAAGGTCCTAAGCCTTTTACTCTCATGGTGCGTGGACGTATTCCCGGCGGGCGCTTGACAGCCGCACAATGGCTTGCTTGGGACACCATTGCAGATCGCTATGCAAACAGCAGCCTACGTCTGACGACTCGTCAGAGTGTGCAGTTGCACGGTGTGCTGAAACAAAACCTTAAGGCCACCATCAAAGACATCCATTCTGCTCTTAACACAACGGTCGGAGCCTGCGGCGATGTCGTACGTAACGTAGCTCAGGCAGTCAACCCCTGGGGTGATCCCAAGCTTGCTCAGCTGGATGCTCCCGCCGACCTCATTTCTAAGCACTTTGAAGCCGATACCAATGCCTACTTTGAAATCTTTTTGGATGGCGAACCCGTCGTCGAAGAAAAGCTCGATCGTATCTACGGCCAAGCTTATCTTCCCCGCAAATTCAAGATAGGTATCACCGCTGTCGGTAACAATTCCATCGATCTTTATACCCAAGATCTTTCGCTAGTTGCCACGTTCAATGCCGAAGAGCAGCTCGATGGCTACTTTGTCTTTGTCGGCGGTGGCATGGGGATGTCGCATAGTGATAGCGAAACGCACCCTCGCCTCGCAGACAATCTGGGATGGGTCCCAGCTGCAGCTTTGATACCGGTCAGTGAAGCCGTTGTTACCACGCAAAGAGACTATGGAAATCGTGAAAACAGAACCTTTGCGCGCCTCAAATATCTGCTCGACAAAAGAGGCGTCGACTGGTTCCGCTCCGAAGTAGAAGCTCGCTCGGGCTTTAGTTTCGAAGCTCGCGAACTCCCAGCCTGGCAAACACCATCCTATCTCGGATGGACCAAGCATCGCGATGGATCGCTGTCCCTTGGTTTTCACCTGCTCTCTGGTCGCCTCATCGACAGCCCCCAACGACCTTTGAAAAGTACGATACGCGACATCATTCAGCGCTATCAGCTTTCCGTACAGGTGACGGCCGATCAGGATCTTATCCTGCTTGGCATTCAGGCCGAAGATCAAAAAGCCATCGAGAGTCTCCTTGACGAACGTGGCCTCAGTCCACACAGTCCACGTAAACTCTACGACAGAGCCCTGACTTGCGTAGCGCTACCGACTTGTGTCAAGGCACTAGCAGAAGCCGAACGAGCAGGTCCGCAGATTTTTGCCTACCTGCAAGAGAGCCTCGATAAGTTTGAGCTCAACGATCGTGCACCCATCATCCGTATCACAGGCTGCCCGAACGGTTGTGCGCGCCCCTTCAGTGCGGAGATAGGCTTGGTCGGACAACTTCCAGGACACTATGCACTCTATGTTGGCGGTGATGCCGAAGGCCAAAGGCTTGCCCAAAAAATCAAAGACAAGGTCAAGACCGAACAGCTACCCGAAGTCTTTGATAAGCTCACGGCCCTCTGGTCTCAGCAAGGTGTCAAGGGTGAACGCCTCGGCGACTTTGCTCACCGGGTTGGTCTTGAATACGTGGGAGCCGCGCTATGAGCGAACGAAGCGCATGGCTCGAAGAGTTGTCACAGGAGGGGTATGTGGGTGATGCTGCGACTATCGTTGCCAAAGCCGCCCAATACTTTCCAGGCCAGCTCGCTCTTGCTAATTCGTTTGGCTTAGAGGATCTGGTACTTCAGCATCTGGCGCTGCCCTATCGCGAGCAGATCAAAAGCTTTGTGCTTGATACAGGCCGTCTGCCTCCAGAGACTTACGATGTGATCGAACGCTGGCGCATACGCTATGATCTCTCGTTTCACATCCTCTCTCCGGATGCGACTGCACTCGAAAGTTTTGTAGCTGCCGAAGGGCCAAATGCCTTTTATCAGAGCATAGCCTTGCGAAAACGCTGCTGCGAAATTCGTAAGCTCGAACCGCTCGAACGCGCCCTTTCCGATCAAAAAGCTTGGCTGACAGGCCTTCGACGTGAGCAATCGGCGACTCGTTCTCACGTCCGTGTTGCTGAGCGCGATACCGCTGGCCGCTGGAAGATCAGCCCGCTAGCACACTGGTCGCTCGAAGAGATCAAAGCTTATGTCGATGTTCATAAGCTGCCTTACAATCCTTTGCATGACAAAGGCTATCCTAGCATCGGCTGCGCACCTTGCACTCGCGCCATCAGCCCGGGCGAAGATGTCCGCGCTGGTCGCTGGTGGTGGGAAACGGATCAACAACGTGAATGCGGGCTCCATGCCCGTCAGTCTAAGGAGACTCCCTATGCCGCTCAGTCCGCTCGATGATCGTTACCTCCACGAACTGGAGGCCGAGAGCATAGAAATCTTACGGGAAGTCGCTGCGAGCTACGAGCGACCCGCTATTCTCTATTCGGTTGGCAAAGATTCTTCGGTACTCTTGCATCTCGCCAAAAAAGCGTTTGCACCCGGTAAAATCCCGTTTCCTCTCATTCACGTGGATACTGGATTTAAGTTCAAAGAGATGTATCAGTTTCGCGATCAGGTCGCTCAAGAACTCGGCGTCGAGCTGATCGTCCATCGCAACGAAGATGCGATCGCCAATGGTACCAATCCCTTTAGCCTCGGGACACGCGCTTGCTGTGCCCTGCTCAAAACAGAATCTCTGCTCCAAGTACTGCGAACCTACCAGGTCGATGCCGCTATCGGAGGAGCACGCAGAGATGAGGAGCGTTCGCGCGCCAAGGAACGCATCTTTTCCTTTCGTGATCGTCACGGTCAGTGGGATCCCAAAAATCAACGACCTGAGCTCTGGACGCTCTATAACACACGCGTGCATCCAGGCGAAAATATGCGGGTCTTTCCGCTCTCCAACTGGACGGAGTTTGACATCTGGCACTACATCCGTCGCGAGGCGATTCCGATTGTGCCTCTCTACTATGCAGCCGAAAGATGGGTGCTCGATAAGGGCAAAAACCTCGTACCGCTCGAAGAAGGTGATCCGCGCCTCAAAGACCCCGATGCCAAGAAGGTTTGGAGCCGTTTTCGGACGCTTGGTTGCAGTCCCTGTACCGGAGCCATGCGTTCGACTGCACAGAATCTTGATGCCATCATCGAGGAGCTTTTCACAGTGCGAAGCTCCGAACGAGCCACACGCGCCATTGACCACGATCAAGATGCTTCGATGGAACTCAAAAAGCGGGAGGGTTACTTCTAATGTCTCAGCTTTCACAACATGTCCTTCGCATAACCACGGCTGGCAGCGTCGATGATGGCAAGTCTACCCTCATCGGTCGGCTGCTGTATGAAAGCCAAGCTGTTCTTGATGATCAGTGGGAGGCTCTCCACAAAGCTCGTCTTATCAATGGTCAACCTGACCTTTCACTCTTGACCGACGGGCTCAAGTCCGAACGCGAGCAGGGCATTACCATTGATGTTGCGTACAAGTATTTTTCGAGCCAAAAACGCAAATTTATCCTGGCTGATGCTCCCGGTCACGTCCAATACACGCGCAATATGGTCACTGCCGCCTCTCGTGCGGATGTCGCTATCTTGCTCGTCGATGCCCGCTCCGGGGTAGTCGAGCAAACCCGACGCCACTCCTATCTCATCTCGCTCCTTGGCGTTCCTCATGTCATCGTCGCGATCAATAAGATCGATGCGATCGACTTTGATGCCGAACGAATCAAGGCGATTGAACACGATTTTCGCGCTCTGCCATGGGTTGCCAGCGCACCTTCGCTTTCGGTCATTCCGATCAGCGCACTCCGTGGCGACAATGTCAGCACACGCAGTCAAGAGACTCCCTGGTACCAGGGTCCCCATCTTCTTGAACTGCTCGAATCTCTGGAGCCAGTCGAGAAAACCCAAAGTGCAGCCAAACTTGCGGTTCAGTATATCCTGCGCGATCGGCAAGGACGTCGCTTTGCTGCCGGGCAACTCCAAACAGGAACGCTGCGGGTCGGCGATGATGTTCGCATCTGGCCATCGCAGCAAAGCAGCCGCATTCAACAGCTTTATGTTCACGGTCATGAAGCTATCGAAGCTCGTGCGGGAGAGTCTCTGGCGATCACACTCCAAGATGAGCGCGATCTTGATCGCGGCAGTCTTATTTTTACCGGCGATGTAGCTCCTGAAACGGCGACCGAACTAGAGGCGGACCTGGTGTGGTTCGACGAGGAAGCGCAACGTTCTGGCGAACGTTATATTCTAAGGCTCGGCACGCAACAGGCTCGCGCAGAAATTGTTAAGCTGTCCTATCGCTTTGATCTAGAACAGCTCAAAGCCCAGCCCGCCGAGGTCCTTGAGCGCAATGATATCGCGCGTGTATCTCTGGTAAGCTCACGTCCACTCGCTCTCGAACGCTTTGAAGATCAAAAGCAAGCGGGCGCCTTTATCCTCATCGACCCTCGAAGTTTTCGCACAGTCGCAGCTGGTCTCGTGACTGATTTCACTCCAGGACTTTCAGCCCCGAGGGCAGGTGGTCGTTTTACCCTGGTCCAGCAGTTGGCATCAGCACCGAACGAATTGGACGATAAGGTGTTACAGATTCCTTCCGAGTGGCTTTCTGCCAACAAGAGTGAGACCCAGATCAAAGTGCTGGAAACTCTCTGGGAAAGTGGCTGGCAGCTCGTACTTGAGAAGAGTCCCGAAGCGGAATGGCTGCAAAAGCGCCTAGCACGCAAGGGTCTTGGTGGTTTTGAACATGGACTTGGCATCTAATTCTAAAGACAGGAGGTTCCCCGTGGGACAGGACAGTCATCTTCACTCTCTGATCAAAGCTGTTTCGTGGCGTATCTTTGGTTCGGCTGCGACGGCTGGTCTCGTTTACCTTTTTACCCATAACAAGACTGCGGCCCTCTCGGTCGGTGGGGCTGAGGCCTTTGGCAAAATTTTTCTCTTCTACGCCCACGAAAGACTATGGAACCAGTTCCGTCTTCGCGGTATAAAGGGGAGAACACGCAGCAGCCTGCAGACGGAGACTTGATGATGGCCCTCAGTTCGACGAGAGATTGGATGGAAAGTCTGCATCAGACCCAGATTGAGCACGGGCTCCTCTGCTCGTTTCACGAGCAGATTCGGCTCCTGGTACGTCTGACCATCGCAGGCTTTCTTGTCGAGCGCAACTGCGAGACTTTTCTCGATCGCGAACTGGCTCCCATACTCCAGCAATTGGTGGTCTGCCTCAAGAAGACCTACGGATCCGAGGCTCCAGCTCTCCAGAATCTAGCGATTGAGCCCATCTGGGATAAGATCCGAGAGCTCGGTACACTCTTGCGCTCGGATGTCGAAGCAGCCCTTACTAACGATCCAGCGACCTCAGATCCACTTGAGATCGTGTTTTGTTATCCTGGCTTTAAAGCTGTCGCAGCACATCGTATCGCTCATATTTTCTATCTACATCGCTGGCCACTTTTGCCACGCATGATCGCTGAGCTTGCCCATCAAGACACCGGTATCGATATTCATCCAGGTGCTCAGATCGGTTCCCACTTTTTCATCGATCATGGGACAGGTGTGGTGATTGGGGAGACTTCGATCATAGGCGAACGCGTGACGATCTACCAGGGCGTAACGCTTGGTGCAAAGAGCTTTCATCGCGACAGTGAGGGCATTGTGATCAAAGGCGAAGCGCGCCATCCCATCGTCGGCAATCGCGTCACCATCTATTCAGGGGCCACGATTCTCGGTCGCATTTCCATCGGCGAAGGCAGCATCATCGGTGGCAACGTGTGGCTCACGGAAAGTGTGCCTGCCAAGAGTCGCATCACGCAGCAGCAATATGTGACCCACCTCTTTCGCGATGGCGGGGGCATTTGACAAAACCTAGTCAGAACTTTTTTTTATATTCCATCTTAGGAGACATCATGCAAGAACGTCGTCACCGCCCCAAAATAGCAAGCAACATCCTCGAGACCATAGGCAACACTCCCTTAGTTCGCGTTCCTAAGTTGAACGCTGGTCTGCATGGAGACATTCTTCTCAAACTCGAATTTTTCAATCCACTTTCGAGCGTAAAAGATCGCATAGGAGCGGCCATGATTGCGGCTGCTGAGGCTGCTGGTGAACTCAAACCAGGCACTACCCTCATCGAACCTACGAGTGGCAACACAGGGATCGGTCTAGCCTTCGTTGCGGCTCAAAAAGGCTACAAACTCATCCTCACCATGCCAGAGACCATGAGCCTCGAGCGTCGCAAGATGCTCAAGGCCCTTGGCGCCGAAATAGTTCTTACTCCTGGTGAAAAGGGTATGAAGGGAGCCATCGCCAAGGCCGAAGAGCTGACAGCAGAACATCCTGATTATTTTATGCTCCAGCAGTTCAAAAACCCTGCCAACGTCGAAGTTCATCAAAACACGACAGCATTGGAAATTTGGGATGATACGGACGGCAAGGTGGATATTCTCATTGCTGGCGTCGGCACGGGAGGCACCATTACTGGTGTTAGCAGCACACTCAAAAAGCTGAAGCCAAGCTTCAAAGCCATCGCGGTCGAACCCAAAGATTCACCCGTGCTCTCCGGCGGAGCTCCAGGTCCCCATAAGATCCAGGGGATTGGCGCAGGGTTTATTCCCGACATCGTCGATCTCCGCCTGGTTGATGAGATTATTCAGATCAGCAATGACGAGGCTGGGCAATGGGCACGGAAAGTCGCCAAGACCGAAGGTGTCCTCTGCGGGATTTCGTCAGGTGCTGCGATTGCAGCAGCAGTGCAGGTCGCCTCCCGACCAGAGAGCAAGGGCAAGCAGATCGTGGTGATCATCCCAAGTACGGGCGAGCGCTATCTGTCGACCTGGCTATTTGAGGACTAAGAGACCTTGGCCCTTTTCTTCTCCTTTCCAATACCATCCGGTAGGAGTGAGGGGAAAAAAAGTTTTTTAGGGCTTGTCAAACGAAAGCCTTTTCCCTTAGGCTTGCTTTAAGGATTTGTGGCCGCTTGCAGCTCATACTGCTAAAGAGCCCATCTCAGGCAAACGCTAAATCAAAGATTTAGCTGAAAAAAGCCGGAGATGTGAACTGAAAGAAATCTCAGCCACGCCTTGTGCGTGGCTTTTTTTTTCAGCGCAGCCCTGCTGCCCACTCTCCCAAAAATATTCGGAGCTTACGCCTGACAGCGAAGCTGTCCTAGGACCCTTGCGTCCTCTACGTCTAAGGAGTTTTGTCGTTATGTCCCGTGAATTTTCCCTCCAAACTAAGGCTGTCCATGCTGGTGAAGCCCACGTCAAGAGCGATTACGGAATTGTGGATCCAATTCATTACTCGTCCACTTTTACTTTTGCCAATTCGGCAGCGATTATCTCCATGCTCGAAAACGGCGAAGAGCGCGATGAGTACGCACGCTATAGCAATCCTAACAGCCGCACCGTAGAGAAAAAGCTCGCAGCCCTCGAAGGCACTGAAGATGCGATCCTCTGTACGACGGGAATGTCGGCGCTGACCCTACTCTTTCTCGATAAGTTACGGCCAGGCGATCAACTCCTGTTTTTTGATCGCTGCTACCATCGTACACGACAGTTTTGTTTTGAATACCTGGCTCAGTTTGGAGTGCGAGTTCAGTCGATTCCCACCGGAGATTTTGCTGCTTTGGAAGCCGCCTGTGATGAGCGCACCAAGCTTATCTTCAGTGAACTCCCCACCAACCCTCACCTCGATGTGATTGATCTCGAAGCGCTAGCAGCCCTTGGCAAACGACTTGGGATCGCTACTTGCGTCGACACAACTCTCGCAAGTCCTCTCAACATTCAGCCTTCGCAGTGGGGCATAGATTTTATCGTGCACTCCGCAACGAAATATCTGGGTGGACATAACGATCTTCTGGCTGGTGTTCTCTGTGGTCCGACTGAAGCCCTTGCACCCATCCGTAATCTCCAGGGCATTATAGGAGCCGTAGCCGCTCCTCAAACCGCCTATATGTTGCAACGGGGTCTTAAAACTCTCCCCTTACGTATCGCCCAGCAAAATGCTTCTGGTCTAGCGGTAGCCCAATTCCTAGCCCAGCATCCTAAAGTTGCCCGCGTCTACTATCCTCTGCTCGAAACACATCCGAGCTATCACCTTGCACGCAAGCTTCTCAAAGGTGGAGGAGGCTTGATAAGCTTCGAACTCAAAACAGATCGCGAGGGCTGTTCACGCTTCATCGATTCTGTTCGCATCCCCAAGATAGGTCCCAGCTTAGGAGGAGTAGAAACCCTCATCGAGCAGCCTTATCTCATGAGCTTTTATAAAGCGAGCAAAGCAGATCGTGAACGTTGGGGCATCGATGATGCTCTTGTACGGCTCGCGCTTGGTATCGAAGATACTCAAGATCTGATAGAAGATCTCCGGCAAGCTTTGACAGTCATATAGTTCAGAAACCCACGGCACACTGAGGGAGTTACTCTTATGCATCTATCTACTCGATCTATCCATGTCGGAAATGAGAAAGAGCCACTCACAGGCGCAGTGATACCACCGCTGCACCTCTCCTCGACCTTTGCTCCAGATGGAGACTTCTCTAAGGCTGTTTACGATTACTCTCGCAGTGGGAATCCGACACGAGCAGGCCTCGAGACAACCCTCGCTGCTCTCGAAGAGGGCTGCGCCGCTCTTGCCTTTTCCTCTGGAATGGCGGCGATTCACTGCGCTACCCAACTCCTGCGATCGGGCGATCACATCATTGCCGGGACAGATATCTACGGCGGAACCTATCGCATCTTGCACAAGATCCTCAATCGGGCTGGTATAGAAACCACTCTGGTTCCCCTCCACGATCTTGAGGCCGTCGCTGCTGCCATCCGACCAAGCACGCGCTTGATCTGGGCCGAAAATCCTGGCAATCCCCTCCTCAGCCTTGTGGATATCGAAGCTCTGGCTGAGCTAGCTCATTCTCACCAAGCTCTCCTAGCCGTTGACAATACCTTTGCCACCCCTGTGGCAACACAACCGCTAACTCTAGGTGCCGACATCGTCATGCACTCGGCCACTAAATTCCTAGGGGGACATAGCGATCTCCTCGGTGGAGCCCTAATCGTCAAAGATCCTGAGCTCTATAAAGAGCTCTATTTTATTCAAAACGCCACGGGAGCTGTGATGGCCCCCTTTGACTGTTTTCTCTGTTCACGCGGCATCAAGACTCTCGAAGTCCGCTTCCGCGAGCAATGTAAAAGTGCACTCTGGATCGCCCAGTACCTCAGTCACCACCCACAAGTCCGCAAAGTGCACTACCCAGGTCTTAGCTCCCATCCCCAACACACCTTAGCCCAACAACAACTCCGCGGATCTTATGGTGCTGTGGTCAGTTTTGAGCTGGATGCGGATTTTCAAGCTGCCCAACGCTTTGTTTCCTCAACTCATCTCTTTCAACGCGCCGTCTCGGTCGGTGCTGTCGAATCGCTTATCGAACAACCTGCGTCTATGTCCCACGCTAGCTACGATAAGACAGATCGGATTAAAGCCGGTATCAGCGATGGTCTCATCCGTCTCTCGGTTGGACTTGAGCATGTTCACGATCTACTTGCCGATCTACAGCAAGCCTTCCGCACTGCTTTACCGATTTCTGAAGAAGCAAGACCCGAGCACAAAGCCAGGGCAAATGCGAACTATGTATTTCAGTAAGCTGTAAGTCCCGTATACTCAGCTCCGACTGCCCAGACAGTTCGGAGCCTTTGGCGCTAGGCCCCCCCGACATGTGCTAGAATCTATGGATAGTTTCCGTTCGAGCCTGCGCTGGGGGATACACCTTGATGAAGCTGTATAAAGCTACCGCTCTCTGCTCACTACTCATGCTGCTCTTGTCTATGTCACCCTTTCTCTATGCGTCGCCTTCTCCCGCAAGCGAGCTCGATTTAGCCAATTGGAAGCTCGACACTCTCAAAGAACTGAAGGGACCTTGGGATTTTTATCCTGGTATACTACTTGAACCAGGAACTCCGCTTCCTTCTGAACCTCCGCTCGCAGTGGCTACAGGAGATCGATGGAATAATTTTACGGATAGAAATGGGCAAAGCTTTGGGTCGTTTGGCTTCGGGACCTATCGTTTAGTCCTCAAAAATCTGAGTCCGCATCCCGCATCCTATCAAATCTATCTTCCCCCAGCCGGGAGCGCATTTCGTGCGTTCGCTTACCCTCTTCAGGGCAAGGGACCGATCAGCGAAGCACATTCAGGACACGTAGCCCAAAGCCTAAGCGAAGAGCGTGGCTCGAAACACTGGGGAGAACTTCGTCTCCACCCGGCAGAACTTAGCGACTACGTGGTCCTCATCCAAGTCTCTAACTTTCATCAAAAACTGGGAGGTTATTGGGCTACTCCTTACCTTGCAACAGCACAATCTGCAGGGCGTATAGAACTCCTAATGACCCTACAAACCGTGTTCTCGATGGGAATCCTCGCAGGCTTGGGCTTCTACTCCTTTATTATCTGGTACCGACATCGTGAGCAAAAGGCCAGCCTCTACCTGGCCCTGGGAGGCATCACCGCCTTGATACGCATGTGGTCAACGACAGATACACTCGCGGTGCTTCTCCCTGAATCTGCCTATAGCCTCTTACATAAGCTGGAATATGTGAGTATGCCCTCCGGAGTGTTTTGCTTTTTTGCAGCTTTGTCTTATTCCTTTTCAAAAGCCCGTCTTCCAAAGTCCATCTTTCGTCTGATGTTAGCTCTAGCTGTACTGCTATGCTTCATTCCCTTTCTCTTCTCGCAAAATCTCTATACTCGGATGCTCCCTCTCTTTCAACTCTACATACTCTTGGCCATGATCCTGGAAGCCATCATCCTGTGGATGGCTTTTCGAAAAAGCCTTTCAGGAGTCGGCATCACTCTCCTTGGGGTCTTTCTGGTTTTTTTCGGATTGACCTTTGACCTCCTAGCAGCACGAGGAGTCATACAGAGCCCGTTTTATCTCACCTCGCTCGCTATCGCAATCTATCTAGTACTCCAAGCAGAAGCGGTAGCCGAGCGAGCAGCCCTCGCCTATGCGCGCGTCGAACGCCTCACCATCGAACTGAAGGAAAAAGAGCGTGCACGAACCCTCTTCTTTCACAACACCTCTCACGAGCTCCGAACTCCCTTGAACGGTATCATCGGCTTCCTAGAGCTGGTGAGCAAGGGACATTTTGGAGTCATCGCGACGAGCGTCCAAGATCCCATTCAAAAAGCTCTACGCCTCGCTGAATCCCTCAAGGTGCAAGTCAACACTATCCTCGATCTCGCCAAAGCCAAGCGTGGAGAGTTGGATCTTAGGCCACAACACTTTTTATTAGCTGAGCTCAAGCGCGATGCTGATCAGCTAGCAGAGGGCCTCAGCCTCAAGTCCACCCTGCTTTCCTATCATTCCAGTCTTGAGTGTCAAACGCCTGAATTTATCGGAGATCGTGAAAAGATTTTCACTCTCCTGCGCAACCTGCTGGGTAATGCTTTTAAGTTCCGTGATCCTCAACGCCCCAATCAGGTAAGCCTGACTCTCACAGCAGATGCCGAAAAGCTCAGAATATCTGTGAGCGATACAGGCATCGGCATTCCCCCTGAATTTCAGTCTAAGATATTTGAAGAGTTTACGCAGTTGCAAGGAGATGTCCGTCGAGCTTATGAAGGCACAGGTCTCGGCCTTGCTATGGTTCGCGACCTCACCCGTGTCATGGAAGGTCAGATCACTCTCGAATCAGAGCTAGGCAAAGGCACTCGGATGACGATAGAAATCCCGCGGCACACTGAGAGCCTGCCTCCCTCTCTCGCGCCAATGGTTGAGGACCGCGTGATCCCTGAACTCGCATCGAACCCTGCTTTTGCCAGCCCGTCTGTGATAACTCAAACGCCTGAACTTACTCACAACCAGCACAGCGCCGACATTTATATTATCGATGATAACGAGAGCAACTGTGAGGTCATGGAGGGCCTATTGCGACTGGAAGGCCACCATGTCCGCCATGCCGTGAGCGGTAGGATCGGTCTCGAAGAGCTACGACAACGTCGCTGTGATCTGCTCCTGCTCGACATGATGATGCCAGAGATGTCGGGCGAAGATGTCATGCAAGTCATGCGAGAGGATCCTCTGCTCCAGGATATCCCTATTATCTTGATCACAGCGCGGGCGAGCGAAGAGGATCGTATCTCGGGTCTCAGGCTCGGAGCTGACGATTATCTTGCCAAACCCATAGTTTCTGCGGAGCTCAAACTCCGCGTCAAAAACATGATAGAACGCCATCATCTCCTCAGAGAGATTAGCGATGCGGGACCTACAGAAAAGCTGCTCCAGCTTGGCGAAATGTTTGGCGAGCTCAGCCACGAACTCAAAAATATTCTAAACAGTAGCGCTACCCTCCAAGCCCTCAAGCGTGATGACATCATCCTTTCGCTCGCAGTCCTCCCGTTTCCTGAAGCCTCTCTGCGCGAGGCCACAGCTGCCGCTCTCTTGGCCCCAGAGCTGACAGAAAAATTTCAAGAAAGGATGGATAAGCTTGCTCCGCTTGAGCTCAATCTCCCCAATACCTATATTCACTCCCTTAAATATAGCCTCTGTAGCCTAGCTCTTTCTGAAAGCGATCGGCACAGCCTTTGGCAAACGCTCCCCCAGTTTTCTGAAGATGAGCTCACCTATTTTAGCAGCCAGCTCGCTCTCTTCTCCCAGTATAAGCAAAGCCTCGCGACCCTCCAGAGTAGCCGTGAGTTGACACTCTCCGTTCTAAGTTATACACGTCCTGACGATTCTCACGCACGCCTCGATAAGGTGTGGGAACAGACTCTCACTCTCCTCCGTGGCCGTCTGCGCAAACATTCCGTTCAGTGGAAGGTCCAACTTTTGGACCTTCCCTTAGCTATATCTCAAAGCCGACTGACTCAGGTCTTGATCAATCTCATCCAAAACGCCCTGGATGCTATGGAACCACTTGCCAGCGAGCTTAGCTGGATAGAAGTCGTGACTCTTAAAGAAGGCGATACTCTCATCCTCCGCATCAGCAATGCCGGCCCACCCATCTCTCTCGATCTCCAAACGAGACTCTTTCAACGAGGAGTCACTAGCAAAGGGAAACGCGGCAGTGGTATTGGACTTTATGTGTCACGTCGTTATCTCAAGGATGCAGCTGGTGATCTGAGCTATGATAGCAACGCTGCGCATCCCTGCTTTGTTTTGCGAGTACCGCTCGCTCGTGACTGAGGAGTTCACATCGCAGGGATCATGATGCCATAGCACCTAGCCTGGCAAAACAAATGGCAGGACCGTACCAACAACAAATAGAGCATCAGAGAGTGCTGATTCAGCATCTGATCGCGAGTAAAAGTCAGAGGGCGTGAGGTCTTCACTCCCGTAAAATGCGAGTTCACGATCCTGGCACAAATTCTTTGAAATCATTGCCAGCCTTTCCAGATGGACTCCGAGCTCAGCTGGAAGCAAGTCTTTCTGTTCGAGAAGGATAGCGGAAACATCTGGAATCCATGGTGGTAGAATTCTACTCTTACGCAGTAGAGCCTTGAGTGCAAGCTCAACACATTCTTGTGCCTCACGAACTACATCAGCATAGCTTTCGTGCGAGAGCAGCAAAGCCACAGACTCCAGTCGTATGCTAGCTCTGTTGATGTAATCTTTCGCCAGATCTTGGTTTAGCATTGAGCTACCTCCAGATGTATCCAATTTGCTTGTCCATGAGTCGTACGTCGCAAAATTTTCCCATATACAATATGACAGCGAATACGGTTCAGACGCTGGCTAACAAAAAATTCTTTATGAGTTCGCTTTTGCAGCACGTAACAGTTCTGAGCTAGCCAGCTCGCTTCACAGCCCCTCCCGAAATAGATTCCGCGATGGGCCGTAAACGCAGAACAAATCGCTTGCCGAGAACTTGGTAATCGGGAAGCAGAGCTCCGGTTCGCAAAAGATTGCTAAGGCTAGCTTCGAGGGCTTCGAGAAACAAGTCTTCCAGACTTTGATCGAGTTCGATATCGAAGAGAAGATGGGCATCAGCTACTTTCACTTCTACGGTGACTTGCCCTGAGCACTTACTCAAAATAGCCAGAAACAGCTGCTCGAGAGCATGCTTGAGAATATAAAAATCGCTTTCTATGTGAGCATCTGTAGATACCGCGCCCGTCAGTATACAGAGTCTTCGGAAATTAGCGGGATCGGTAATTTCCTGCAAGCGTTCGAGCGTAAGTTTGATAAGTTCATGGATAGAAACCTTAGCAATTTTCCCACCATCTACACCACTGATGGCCCGCACCTCAGCAACTATCTTGCTCGTCTGTGTCAAGGCTTGCCCCATGACTTCCAGGGTACCAAGGGAGTTTTTCATCAAGCTCACGATTTGCAGCTGGACCTCAGAAGTTTCTTCTGCGTCTGACTCTTGCATAATAGCGTCTAGGATCTGATGCAGCTTTGTGACATTGCCTTTGAGATCCTCGCAGTAAAAGCTGAGATAATTAAGAGGATTATTGATCTTATGGGCTACAGCAGAAGCGAGACTTGAACGGTGCTTGGTCTCGAGACGGAAAATTTCGTCCTGACGATCTTTGTCCGCCTGACGCTTCGCATCTTGCTGTAGGCGTTGGATCTGGCGATACTGTCGAAACGCCCCCAAGAGCAGAAGTACGGCTACGATGGTAAATATCAAGAGAGCGACCGTCACTTGCTGAACAAAGCGCTGATGATTGAGCTTTTCCTCGAGCATCTTATTTTTGACTTCTTCGACATAGAGACCTATGTCGCCCGCTTTTTTATAGAAACTAGCTTGACTTCGAGAGGACTGCTCCGCCTGCCAAAGACTCAAATGCTGCTCAAGCGCCTCAAAGGCTTCTGCCTTCATCCCCAGCGCTTTATAAATTCTATAAAGCGATTCTGTGTTTTGTCTCAGCAGTCCTTGGTAGTTGTCTTTTCGAAGGAGCTCGTTAGCGTTCTTTGCATAGACAAGGGCTTCTGAATTGCGTCCAGCCTGGTTCAGAGCTTGAGCCATTTTATTATTCGTAAAGGCAAGAAAGTCTAAAGTATTACGTTCCTCAAAGAGAGCCAGAGCCTTTCTTCCTGATTTAAGTGCGGAGTCGATCTTTTGAGCTTTGATATAGTACTTGAGCCAAAGATAGGCCAAGTATGGTGCCTCCACAGGATTCGAATCCATTCCAAAATATTCAGCTTGCTTGATGTGATACTCGGCCTCTGCTAGCTTTTCCGTGTCCTCTCTATCCATGAGGTCAGTCGCTTGATTGTAATGCAAAATACTGCACGAATAGCGCCACTTGTTGACGGCACAGGTTTCAGCCAAAGTCTGAAATAACTTATCGGCTTTTTCATTCAAGCGAGACAAACGCAGAATCAGTATAGCGTTCTGTTGCAGATTGAATTTAAAATATGCACTCCCTGTGTTCTGTTTTTTCAATCCATCTAAAGCCGCATTGAGATGCTCCAAGGATTTGTCTGCATCCCCTTGAATGTAAAAATAGTAACGCATCAAATCTGAATGAATCAGCGTTTTCAGATGGATAAGGTCAGGATCTTGAGCTTTCTCTAAGAGCTTTTGCAAATGGGATACATATTCGTATTCTGCAGACTGTTCCAGTTGAAGCCTATGAACAATTCGCTCCAAATTAAGTCTTTTCTTGATATCTTCTTGAAGGATTCTCTGGCTTTGAGCCTGTTCCATTAATCCATTGAAAAAATCTAGTTCCTCTTTGCTCAGTCTATTATCGGGTATAGTTTCTAAGAGTTTTTGTGCGAGTTCAGCCCATTCTTCGGCCTGTGTCTCGGGATCTAGGGAGTCCAATGTCTCTCGACTTAGCTTCTTGGTTGTCTCTATATCGTCCAAAAGGCGTTCATTCCAGTCAGTAAAAGTCTTAGCTTCGGACTCTCCTATGAGAAAGACCACCAAGAGTAGAATGTGAAGGATATAGGCCACCGACGATATCCCTTCTTAGGATTCTGAACGTCCAGGGTGGGGATCGGTTCCTCTCAGGCAAGATGAAGAGGCAAGCGTTGCCTAGCTGCTGAACAGCACGTCCACGCCCACCCCTATGGAATCCTGTAAAATGAAGCCTATTCAGGCTAATGTCCTAGAGCGGACAACGAGTCTCCAATAAATCTCGCTGCACTTTCGCCTTGAACCCCGCCGCC
>JACCDP010743550.1_pt1 | contig 29686 bp, 65 predicted proteins | sample 7445841 | NCBI WGS metagenome assembly JACCDP01 (sample SAMN15323441, study PRJNA562643) | freshwater metagenome | isolation source: river surface water | place: USA:Blue River Watershed | collected 2017-08-17 | reverse complement strand
CCGTGAGCCTAGCTGCGACCATAGCCGTGAGCGTAGCTTCCAGTATAGCTGTGAGCCTAGCTGTGAGTTATTCATAATTTAATTTTCTTTCAGAAAATGATTTTCTAGCTGTGAACCTAGCTGTGAGTATAGCTGTGAGTATAGCTTCCAGCCTAGCTGTGAGCCTAGCTGTGAGTGTAGCTTCCAGCATAGCTGTGAGTTTAGCTGTGAGCCTAGCTGTGACCATAGCCGTGAGAATAGCTGTGAGCGTAGCTGTGAGTTATTCATAATTTAATTTTCTTTCAGAAAATGATTTTCTAGCTGTGAACCTAGCTGTGAGCCTAGCTGTGAGCCTAGCTGTGAGCGTAGCTGTGAGCGTAGCTGTGAGTCTAGCTGTGAGTTATTCATAATTTAATTTTCTTTTAGAAAATGATTTTCTAGCTGTGAGCGTAGCTGTGAGCATAACTGTGAGCGTAGCTGTGAGCGTAGCTGTAAGTATAGCCTCCAGCATAGCTGTGAGCGTAGCTGTGAGTTTAGCTGTTGGTGTAGCTGTGAGCCTAGCTGTGAGCGTAGCTGTAAGTATAGCTGTGATTTATTCATTTTAATTTTCTTCCAGAAAATGATCTTATTATACTAGATTTTAATATTTTCTAATATCGATTTTATATCGGCAGGGCTATAGCTTGGACCTTTTTGCCATTTTCCATCTTCTCTTCTATGACCATCTATAAATTTACTATTATTAGATCTAGAAACTTCTTGTAGTACGGGTTCTAGATTACAACCAAACACTACGGCCACTCCGGCAACTCCAACCCACATAAGATCTGCTGCACCATCCATAGCTTCTACTACGTCTGGTTCAGACACGACCTTATAAGCAAGTCTACTTGACTCTAAAATATATTCGTTTAAAGAAACTTCTATTCCAAGACCTCTTTCTATAAGCTCCATTGCTTCTTCGAGAATTAGTTTAGCTCTAAGAATTCTCTCATCTTCTGATGGATTTGTCAATACTGTCGGGGTTTTTTGTCCAGCCTTTTGCATAAAGTCTCTTACATGATATGTCACATCATTTATTTCCATCGTGATCTCCTAAAATGAATTTGGTAATTGGTAATTGGTAATTGGTTTAATCTGAAGGTATAGCTGCTGCTGCAGGTCAATTAAAACATCAAGCATTGATGGCGAATGCAATTCTGAATAAAAATATGAACAAAAAAACGTGTGCATATCTAGATGCAGACTTTTAATTGATTCAATAAAGCAGGGGTCAGACTGGTTATAATTCATAATTTTATATCCTTTAAAGTGGTGCGTGCCGAATTTTCTATTTGAGACAATTGTGAATTTAAGCTATTTTCGAACATTTTTTTATAAAAAAGTCCAGTTATTAGTAGCGGCAAAAGTTTATTAAAATGATCATGCATTTTTGTAAGCGATTGCCAAAATTTATCTTCATATTCAAGCTTTTTATAATTCATGTTTTATTCCAAAAAATTAATTTTCTTTATAAGGGATTTTAGCTTTTTAAGCTCTGATTTAACCGCCAAAGCTAGTGGTTCATTCCACAAGAACGATGCTTTATCCGACTCCATTTCATCCACCAATCTTCCCCAATTCTTGAGTTTCTCAGCAACGACAAACTCGCACTTTTTAAGCTCGTCTACGTTTTTTGTTTCCACCCATTGTTGAAATTGTTCTAAAAATGGCTTCATGTTGTCTATCCTCCAACATTATACTTCGATAGAACTGCTACTATTTCTTTCATTGCCAATTCAGCATCGCTCTTATGAGCAAAGCTGGACAATTCTCCGTAGTGAGACTCAAGACATGACAGAAGTAAATTTCTGACACCATTTGTGTCAGGCTTTTCTCTAAGTTTTGAGTTTTCGATCAGAAAGTTTATTTTCTTCTCTGTTTCTTCAAAATATTGAACAACCTCTTTATGAGCAACATCTCCTTTTCTAATAGCAATCATCTTCTCAATTCGCTCTGGAACTTGAAGTTGCAGATTGCAGTTCTCCAAAATATACACAGCTTGATCAATAAGTCTATAGACATGATATAGAAATTTTGAATCGAAGCCAAGAATTTTTTGAGACTGAAATCTGGAAGTTTTACTATTTCCATCCTTCCACAGTTCCTGATACTGGTCTAAATGACTATAGTTTAATGTTGCTTGTTCATAAGTAGTGCTGTGAGGTATTCCATTATCCTCTTCAAACTTTCGAATATCTTTAATATACTTCAGACAGTTGTTTGCTTTCTGCAACTGACTAAATGCATAGCTAACCATCTTTTTAATAGCGCCTTTGTGTAAGAAAAGTTGCCTATTACTTCTTACAGTTTCCCATATGCTTGTGCTATGCAGTACGTGCTCTCTATCGACAAACAAAGAGTCAATAACGTTTGGGTTATTGTCTAACGCAAGCTTAAAATAGTTAACGATTCCATATATAGATATGTCGTAAGAGCGACCAGTCTTGTCAAAGACGTGGTGTTTCTGCCATACCTTGAAATCTGGAGGTGTCTTATCAAAGCCATGTATATAGCCAGAGTCAAATATGTAGTATTTTGGAGGAACGCAGACTCCGTATAGATCGTTATCGCTAAAGTTCTGAGACACACCATATGCTACAGAACCCATCCTGCACAGGTAGTGAGTGTTGGTACACAAAAACTGTGGTGGATCAATAAGCCCATCATTCTTGAGGTCGTTTAATAACATTTTGAAATTCCCCTTGTATTGTTTTTCTGTACTGAATCCAGCCAGGTCCTAGATTTCCATTGTACTTGTTCTTCATGTCGAAAAAATTAGCGGCTTGTGCTACGTGCTCAAATGGAGAAAAATGCTTGTCCGCCAAAAGTCTGTCGTGTAGTTGAATATCTGCCAACACGTCTCTCGTTCCATCATGAGTAAGATAACTCACTCTCGCGCATCTTCCAGTGGAAACTTTGATTTTTTCATCGATTGTCAAAAATTCATCGCCTTCGAATCCAATCAGTGGTAGATGCCATTCTCCTGGACGAAGAATTTGAGGTGTTGCAGATTTGTATTCTTCAAATGACATGTCTGCAATTTTACGGATATGAGGTTCTGCCTCTTCGGATCGTCTCAAATTCCAGAAGTTGGCCCAACCCTCTAACGAGCCTGTTCCAATCACTGTAACCCACATCCACGGCTCCAAATATCGATTTGCTACCTGCTTATGGACACCCAACTCCAACATCCTGTTAGCAGCCTCAATAGCCTTATAGCGAAGGTCATTTATTATTTTCAATACCTCCTCTTTATTTTTTGCGTCTACTTCTTCGTAAGCTTGCATACCCTTTTGAGCTTTACCAATATGGATCGGAATAAACGGGTTGTTTTCAACATCGTTAATCATCTTTTTTACTGGTATTGCTCTGCTTGAGGCAGAGTTTTTACTTTGACTTCTGTGAGTGTTCCATTCAGGCAAACCTTGTCTAGGAAAAGTCATTTCTACTGTTAGAAGTTCTCTTGTTTCATCTTCAGAGTGTACGCTGTATTTTAATATTTTTGCTTTAAACATGGTCGTCTTTCAATAAAAAAAACACCCTCGTAGATACGAGGATGTTAAAAGTTTGTTTTAGATTAGCACGTAATCATTTTCTGTGAAGTCCCAGTTGAGACCAGGGATGTATGTCGTTGATTCTACAAAGCCATCTTTTTTGGAAATTGGTTTAATCAAAACACCATCAGATAAATTGCACACAGAGACTGTGGCTGCATAAATAACGTCTGTGAATTTGAAATCAAACTTATCGATTTTATCCACTGGTGTTTCAATATAATCGTCGTCTTCACAATCAGAACAGTCGTAAGACATACAGGTATTACAGTCTTCATCGTCAGTAAGAGCGTTGTCGTACTCATCATCGTCATAATCATCGTCAGGGCTGTCGTCCACAATATTAGACACAAGCATTTCCTCAACTAGATCCCGTTCTTCTAGGATCATCTGCGCGGCGACAGATGACCAACTAAGACGTTCTGATCCGAGATAGTTTGTTGAACCAAAGTTCATATGGAATGTGTTTTTAGCAACTTTGTCAACTTCTGTCATGTATCTCTCGTCAATTTCCTTGATCACTTCTTTAATCCGCTTTGATTCATCATTCATCATAAATCTCCTAAAATTGTTTTAAAAGTGTTGCATTACCAGACTCAATTTGATGTTCTGACAAAGATTTTTCATCTCCGTCAATCCACACTCTACCAAGAATTCTACCAAGCGTCAGCGATTTTGTCAAATCATTTTTTTCACTAATTGGGACTGAAACCAGAACATTTTTATTCAATGAGAGATCTGTTAGGTTTTGTTTTGATTTAAGTCCAAGATCTTTAACATCTTTTTGTTTTTCTTTTGCGACACGATTATCAATTTTTGATTCTGGTGCCCAACAGTCAATTAACCTTACTCTAATAATTGTTTTTACTTCTACATCCACAGTGTCGCCATCAACGACTTTTATTACCTTCCCAGCAACTGTTATTTCTGGATTTGGAGGGTCGTTGTGACTCATAACAAAACAGGATGTTGCAAGCATGATTGTTAATAATATACAAAATAACCCCAATTCGTCAAAAAATATATCTGTTCGTGTTTTTTTATAATTCATCTAACCCCCATTCTGTCTTAAACATTCTTAACTCCTTTAACCACTTTAGGTTTGCCTCGATATCGATATTCTCCGACTGAGGTTCATTGTCAAAAATAGTTCCAGTAATCTGCATAGATTTTGGATCTACGGCACAATCCGCCCCCATATAAATAAATCTAAACCGACCATCTAAAAATTCGACAGTGAATTTTCCGTCTAGAATATCGCCTTCATAAATATCAGTATTGTTTTTATCTTTAAGGCTAGAGTATTGTTGTGGATCACTTAAACCGCCATAAATACCTGATGGGTAGCTTTCGTAAACAGTCCAGTAGTGCCAAGTTTTATCAACACTACAATATGCCCTAAATTTAATTTCTCTCATTTGTTAACTTTTTCTAAATTATATTCTATAAGAATGCCACCAAATCTTGCATTTGTTACATTCAGTTCTATATTCTGGATCAACAGACAATTTAATCGTTTGTAATGGAATACTAACTGTTTTTGTATCGTGACAAAGAGGACATATTGTAAGTTTTGATTCTAGTATTTCTTTTCCATCGTGGTGTCTTGGAACGTCAAGGAATACGAAAGTGTCAATAACTTTTTTACTCATATTCACCAACACTCACTTCAACATGATGAAAACAAATAAATAATCCCAAGTCTCTAATCAACTCGCCCCATGTTGGTATGGGCATATCATCATCGGCAAATCTCTTATGAGTATCCATAATTTCTTGCAGTGTCATCCACTTATCTGAATCTAGAGCATGGATACCAACACAAGCGGCACCTTCTGGATGTGGGTAAAAGCAGTTGTGTTGTGGATCTATTTTTTTGCGTTTAAATTTTATAGACATTTTTTCTTTTTTATTAGCGTTATTCATTTTGAGCCACCTTGTTTGATTCAAGCTTGAACTTTTTTGCCAAATATTCTGCGACAACATCGTGTGGAATATTCTCTTCGAGAATCCCAATGTCACCAAGCGTGACGCCTTCATCAAACGAGGCTTCAGGCATCAAATAGAAATTTTCAAATACGTAATACTTATTACTATTGTAGTGACAATATTGTCGCTCGCCCGAACTGTATTCAACTAACATCCAATTTTTTGTCATTTTTATCTCCAATTATTTTGATCTTTTTTGACTCTCAAAGTGCCGTCCTCCAAGACTTCAACGACAACTTCTCCACGATGACACGCAAATAAGCGATGATGCAAATCTTGCATTGTCTCACCAGTCTTAGAGGGCGGAACTTCTTCATCTAATGGAAAAAGTTTTTTCCCCGTGTGATACTCATTGAATTCAAGAACAGCTTTATTATATACGGACTCTCCTTCTAGGCAAAGCGGAGATTCACGAATCCGCAAAGTTACTGGTATTGTAAAAGTGCTAATAACTTTTTCATTCATTTTAATCAACTTTCAAAAACATTTTGAGTTAATGTTTTAGTGTGTTTCATTTATTTCACCGTCTTTTTTTACTTTATTATAAGCCGTCTCTATTAAAATTCTTCCGTGTGTTAAAAATACTAGACTGTTGTTTCGAATTTCATACCAGTAGTCTACCCAAGGCCCTCGGAAAGTCAAGCAGTATGAGGTTTTATGAGCAATTATTTTATGACAATTTTCGCGATTTGTGAATTTTGGCTTAAAAGAAGGATAGAAATCTTTTTCCTGTCCCTCATATTTTTTCTCAGTTACAGATCCATATATCCACCATGTGATTGCATTAAAGGCATGATTATGATAAGCCTCTCTGGAACCAGCTTTAAATTTTAGAAGAGCTATTGAAAATAAAATTTTCCACTCAATTAAGAAATATCCAGTGACTCCAGAATCTTTTCCGCCATCAGGTTTTATATAAAAAATTCTGGGGAAATATTTACTATTATAAAATTTTAAAATATTCTCGATCATCAATAAAATCCTAATATGCAAGAAGAATAACCAGCATCAACGCCTATAACCAAAGAATTGCGGTTTTGCGGTAAATAACCTTTCATTGCGTCCTCATAATATTCAACATATTTACCTCTTTTTCCACTGAATGTAGCGATACCGCCAACAAACTGAATGTTTCTACCAAATATTTTATGATCGACAAGCTTTTCCGGAAGAAAGTTTTCGAGATCAAAAGAATTTTCTTGTAAAATATCAATCACGCTAGCCTTCGTCAATACGTTGTCGTCAAAAATAAAGCCTACAATAGAAGGTTTTTCAAGAATCATGTAGCTCAATAATTTTCTAGAGATTTTACCGTATGGTGACTCTATATCATAAAATGCTTTATTATCATAGTAAGCGTCTTTAATTAAATCGTATAAGTTCATTCATCATCCTCAGTTAATAATTGTTCTTGGGTTAGCACTTCGGCGTCGTTTCCAATTATAATAGTTTGAGTCACCAATGGAAATAATCCATTCTCGACCTCTAAAACAAACTTTTGGCACCCATCCTGTAGTTTCAAAATATCTTTGAGCATATTGTACAACGTGTTATTTATTTTATCGCATTGCATTTCTATTTATCTTCCGTCTTTAATAAGTGTGTCATCCTATGTCCTAGGATAAAACTTCCATACTTAAATATTTGTGAAAATGGTATATGCAGGCCCATTGACAGGCGAAGCTAACTTGTTGATTCCAAGCGTTCAGAAACATTATTCTATGCGATCCGTCCCATATTGCACCTTCTTTCTCAACAATTTTTCGAAAATTATCTATATCTTGTTCACGAAATACTACAAACATTCTGGGGGTAAATTTTTTCATTTTTAATCGCTCTGTTGTCAACGCTTCTTCTACGTTCATTTGAATATCCTGTTAAAAACATTTTTCTTTAAAAAGCTACAGATTGAAAATCTTTCTTTCCAATTTAGATCAAAGATGATAGAGTATTTGTATACGTTATAGTCATAAAATGCAGTTATTTTTATTTCTTTGATTGTATCGTGGTAGTGTGTTATCACTTCGTGAATTATTTCTTCCGACATCTCTGTTGCAGACTCTTCTGTAAGATACATTGATTCACGAAATACATTCACAATAAGGCTGGATTGAAAACACCCTTGAACAACAGCCTCGTCTACATCACGATCTATAGATTGTATCGACTTTACAACAGCCTCAGAAATCTTCTTTCTTCTATACTCTCTTGTAGCATCTTGTATTTTCATAAATTTTCCTTATATGCTCTGGGATATTTTTATACATCTCTGTTTTCCATTCATCATACGGTATTATATCTTCATCAATCGCGCAGCCATGTGAAAATGAATCCACCAATCTCACCAGCCTGTAACCAAGACACTCAATATAATTCGAATAATTAACCGTCTGTCGCATCAAGTCTCTTGCAGCCTTGCGTGATTCAACCTCATCCCCTGAATAAATTCTTGAGCGTATTTTTTCATGCTCTAAATTGTTCCACTCGATTAATTCTACAATGTATAAAGGAAGGTCCATTTAACTCTCCATATGTTTTGAAAAATTTATTTGATCAGCATCAAACCAGCCGAGTAACAATTGTAGCAGGTTTAATTGGCGTGTCAAGTGTTTCACCCGAATTATACAGCTCACAAACAGTAAAAAGAGGAGATCATCATGATCTTTTTCCCCTGCGGTCATAGATCTGGATGTTCCAGAGTGTTTCCAATAACCTCTATAGAATCGTGAAGCATCCATCCATCCATACCGCCTGAATATTCATTATCAATATTTGGTGATAGTTTGTGCAAAACTACAATTTGTGTTTTTTCTTCAGGTTTATCAGAAAGCCCATCAAACCATTGATAACAACTAACTATGTCTTCATCGTATATTTCAATCCCATGAATATCAAGTCGTAAGCATGAAAGCATAATTTTTTGTTTTGGGATTATTGGCTCTCCCCACGGGCTACCAAACTCGGTTTTTGAGTTTGTGTTGCACCTATTCATAGCAAACACCAGATTATTCTTATTAATCTTTGGGTAAATCATTCCTATTACATACCCATCATCGTTGTAAACGAACTCGTCAACATGAGGATATATCATTTGCTTATATTCTGGTAGGTAAACTCTAAATTTCATTTTCTTTTCCTTTTACTGTTCATTCAGAATCTAATACCTTCATAGATTCTCGGTGTTTTAAAAGTCTTTTAAACTTTATTTCTTTCCACGCTCCGTTTGTAAATTTCCATAACGTGCATTCATCCGGAATTTTAGACATGTCTGTCCATTTACCGTTTTCGTAAATGGTTTCTTTTCTATACATCAAAGAAGATAGAGCATGTCCTCGATTATCGTAAACTTTAAAGTTTGGACGCCTATTTGGAATGAAAGTACCCCAAATTTTATTACCGAACGCCATTTTCACTGGGCAGTCGTTTTTCAGATCTGTTTCCTTGTAGGTGTTTGCCCCTCTTTTGTAGGTGGTTAGTTCCTCAAGTCTGTCTGCGGCCTCTAGAATAGCTGCATTAGCAACTCCGTCTTCTGAGATAATATCCCTAGCTAAGATTCTAAGTGCCGATATGAGCACTGGTGTATCTGTTTTCATTTTACTTCCTTTCAGAAAACTCACGAGCAAATTCTGATCCTCTATTCCATTCATCAATTTGATATTGGTTTTCGTAAGGACATTGAAATTCTTTATTTGTTTTTTCTCCACGTAGAAAACTCAGATAGTCGTTTGTGCCTTTTCTAAAGCAGCACTCATAACAATCGAAACCAAGTTCTTCGCATTCACAGTTGTCCATTTAAAATCTCCTAAAAAGGATCAAAGTCTGCATATTTACTATAAGATTTATATAAATCTTCTTGCGATATTTTCGTATTACACAATGGACATTGAGATTGTGTATTTTGTATAAAATCATTTACGGTTCTGATATAACCAGTTCCATCACATCTTTTACATTTTTCTACTTGAGAAATTTCGTATGGCATTTGCCAACCTCCTCAGAACATCCAGAGTCTAATAAAAATGAGTATTTATTTTCTGCTCTTTTAATAATATCTAGAATTTTATATACTTCGTCACCATCTCCATAAACATTGCATTCGTCACCAACTTTTAATTTATCTAAAGTTGATATACGACAAGTTAAATTTTCATATTTTGATTCTAGATCTTTATATTCATTTTCAAACCATTTTTCCATATCTTCTTTATTTTCGAAAACATAGCTAGACCACAAATCACCAGAAACATTTACACAAAATTCAAATACTTTATTCATAAACACTCTTTAATATTTAAAGGCCAATATTAGAATCGAACTAATGTCTCCTGTTTACAAGACAGGCATATTAACCACTATACGAATCGGCCATCGCTACAGTTAACAACAACCGTAGTCCATATATACATCAACCACTTCATAATGATAGCTGTCTTTGATCGTATCACACTCAACTTTTTTAGTCAATATGAAAATATTACATACTCCGCTATCCCCCCAAAATGGACTTTCTACGGTACAGAGATAATCATATGGGTCTCCATTGTCAGAAATGGGAACGCATTCCTTCTGTCTAAAAAATGGCCATCCACCCCACTTCACGATGTACCCATCAAGATATTTTGGTTTAGTGGTAGAAAGATCTGCAGAATATTCTCTATCGAAAGAGACTTTACATTCCGAAGGAACTCCATCAATATCATGGTTTATATCAATTTTAACAGAGTATTTCTCACCTTTGTAAGAAATAACAGCCTCGTCTTCATTTGTAAAAACTGGTTCGCTAAACTTCATTTTTGATCTCCAAACGTTGTTGTGGTGCTTGTTCTCATATTGTACCACAAGCTGTGAGGATGTCAACAAAAAAATCCACCTTTCGGCGGATTGATTTCTTTAAGCAGACCAATCGATACTGATCTGTGTGGCGTGAAAGTCGTGCGAGTGTTCTTCTTCCGATAAGTAAAATGACTTTATACGACATGCAGCATAACCATTAGATCTTAAAACGTTTATAACATCCGAACACAACTTTTCTGCTTCTATTTGCGTCATGTTGTGAAAATACATATCAACATCAGTTCTTGTTCCACAAAGATTTACTTCTTCAAGAATGATTGTTTCAATGTCGCTTATGTATTTGTTAATAATGTTCTCTTTGTTTTTAGCAACCATGCTAAGAACTTCTTGTGCATTCTTCATAATTTTATTTCCTTATTAAATACCTGGAATAATATGTCCATAACTATTACGTTCTCTAGCCATAATTACTAGATCGTTATTTCTATCTCGGACAACCTTAACGTCTGGAAGATAGCAAACAGACACTGAAATATTATCCATATGTCTAGTCGTGACCTTGAGCACTACGCCAACAGGCGTATTCATTACACTCGTTGATTCTGACCGATTTCTGGACCAACCAGATTTTTTACAGAATGATATCCAACAATCATTTCCTTCAACAGAACCTGAATCTTCAGTCATAAAATAAATCCTTAAAACAGAAAAAATTTTAACGGAAACTGAGGGAATTGAACCCAATCTACCCCTTGTAGGGGCACTGGTTAGCAACCAGCTTGGCAACCATTGGTTCCGGCGAGATTCGAACTCGCAACATCTTGTTCCTCGTACCACTATAGCTTTCGCTACCAATAACTGTTTGTGGTCTGGACTGTGCCTTCACCATTACACTTACGTTGAGCATGTTTTACGGAAGTGTATTAAACATGCTGGGCTATTTACTATTGTGTTTTAGGTGGGTGATTACAGTCTCTACACGTCTCTATTATGAGGCTATAAGATTTATCGTTATACACGACTAGAAGGGAAGCCTAGCATTATGGGTATCCCCATAACGGAGATAAGATTCCATAATAATTCTCTTATTATTTCTTTCGCGTTTGCCTAGATTTCGCTCGGCGTTGGGAAGTTCTATCCTAAGCGATAGAATTATCTCCGCATCATCTGTCCGACTTCCTTCGATCTACCGTTCACCGAATTTACACCATTCTATTTGCAGGTTTCCCTGCAGTAGCTCAAGTTTTCAAGACAAGCGCCTCTGCCAATTGGGCTACGGAACCATAAAATCCACTAAAAGTGGATAGCGGTCATAACGGGAGTCGAACCCGCAACCTCTGACGTGACAAGCCAGCGAACTTCCAACTGTTCTTTATGACCAAAAGACCACGTTTTATAACTTACAAAAAAAGTTTTTATAAAATTTGCTGTGCGTGGTCAATGCAGTATATCAGATTCGAACTGATGTATCCTGTTTGGAAGACAGGCATGTTACCATTACATCAATACTGCGAATACAAAAATGGTTGATATGGGAATTGAACCCATTTAAATTGGCTTATGAGACCAATGAGATACCTTACCTCCCATCAACGTCAACGTGTTTATTATACACCATCCAACAAGTTTTTCAATAGCAATGTTCTAGAATTTTTCAGATTCACCGTTTTTACTACCTCTTTTCTTTCTGTTTTTTCCGCTTGTTTCTATTACCCCCAAAAACAAAAAGTTGCTGAATGGTGGTGGTAATATATTACAAACCCTCTTGAAATGAACAACTCTTCCGTCTGGTTTCCTCAACATATAATGAGGTATGTTTTTTGCTTTATTTCCCAACTCCTGTTTAACTGTGAATATTTTACCACCGTAGATAAATTTAAGAATAACGGCCCAACATCTACAATTTCCTATCATTAGCATATGTCGAACAACTCCTCTTTTTTGATTTTATAAAATTCATTACGATATTTTAGTAGCAGAGTAGATAGACGTGCATACTTATTGTAGTTCTTTAATTTTCGTTTGTCGATCCGCTTTCACAACTCAACAACTTAAAACATCGATGGATCTCCAATTGTAGTCCCACACGATCTGTTTTTTTCAACCAGTAGACTTTCAAGTTTAGTCCATGTTTTACGGGCTGCTAGTCCATCCTTTTTACTCCGTAAATAACGATAAGTAATATAATTGTTAGAAGTGTCTGGCGGTAGTCCCAAAGACTCATGAACTGATTCTACATATCCACGCACAACACGATTAAGTGTGGCATACTCTCTAGCAACTTGTGTAAAGTCAATCATATTTTCTCCTTAATGCCATCGAGGGGACTCGAACCCCTACGGATCTTTCGACCCCCTAGATTTTAAGTCTAGTGCGGCTGCCAATTACGCCACGATGGCTTTGACCAATCATTCGTATGGTCTACGATCTCTAATAGAGAGGTTTCTATTCAATGTTCTCATTATTACATAATGTTGTTCTTTGCTAAACATCATCCTGAACTTCTCGATAATCATTCTTATCAACCTTGCCTCTCTTTCTTTTACTGTTTTTCTCTTTGAATTCGTCGGAGTTGATGTTTTGTAATACGCCAATTGCTCGCTTTAGCTTTGGATCTCTTTGTTTTTCGTCATCTACGACACATGATAGCACAGCATTTTCATTGGTCAAGAAGTTTTCTGAGATTTCCACAAAGTTTCCATTGGCGTATTCTACCATTGCATCTTCTGCCGACCCAGCTTGCACTAAGATTTTAGCGACAACAGTTCGTTTTTCATCTAGTAAATAGAACATTTACAATCTTCTTCCAAAAGATAAAGAATGGTGAAATCATCATCAAAATGCATGTAGATGGCTCTGGAACAGAAGATGTTGTAGCAATGCTAAATATGATGCTAGATGTATTTATAGGTTGATTATTGAACCTAAACATAGCGATTGAAATTTCAGCATCTGAACACGCAAATCCGCATGGATCACAACTCGTTTCACAGTCGCATTCGCATCCGCACCCATAAGGGTGATGTTTTCCTGTGGCACCAATATATCTTAAATATCCAACCCCGTTAGAAAACTCTCCTGTGTCACCGACTGCATTAAAAGAAAAACATCCTAGTTGTGGCGAAGTTATAGAAAATGTATATCCGTTAGGGTTATATCCAAGATATAGTCTATCGAAAGTAATGTTTTCGTAAGATGAAAAAACACCGTCTTTATAATCCACCATCAAATCTGCAGACATTGCTGAACTAAAAGTGTTTTGTGAAAAATTTATGTTATAAGGCTTGAGATGTAGGTTGCTGATAATTCCAGCATTGCAATTTATACACAATAGAAGGTTGAAGAAGAAGATAGCCATTTTAAGCCACCCAATGTAAACGCGAATTTTTACGCCCATTTCAATACCCCTTTCAAAATAAACACAGCAATCAAGAATATTACAAAACCAGACGGTTCTGGAACTGTAGCTTGTGACATTCCGGCGTATAGATCTTCAGAATCTGAGAACGCCCATTGACCGACTCTATACTGAGAATAATCGTCAGCAAAATTATCTATCTCTATCCACCCGTAAGAGACTTTATCTCCAGTGTATCTCAGTGGTATTATTCCACCACTAGGAAATGATCCAACATCATTTTTTACATCGTAGATTGTACCATACAAAACGGGGTTGTCAAACAGAGATCCATCAATTTTTTCACCAACCGACGCATTGTACAGATTGATTCCATCGACTGAGGCCATTTCTAAGACTGTGAATTCGCCAGCTTCGGCGAACATGTCGTATGGTAGATTAGCCTGATAATAAGCTAAGAAAAAAGATACGTCGCCAAATTGTCCCATATGAGCATACACAGGCGTTTCTTTTTTAACGTATTGATTAATTACTCCTGTAATAACGTCTGCGTATAGAGATTGTTTGATAAGAACAACCAACGTAAAAACAATTAAAAGTCTTTTCATAATAAACGCCTTGATTAGATTCGAACTAAAATGGTAGCCTTCAGCACTATACGGCAGCTACACGTTGTATCGCTTTTTTGTATAGTTTAACATGTTTCCCACAACACCGCAAGGCGAACACATGCATTATCTAGCTGGATTGTCACACCTCTGCTTAATACGGAGAGTCCGTGGCAAGTCGCTGGCTTGCCACCATACGTCATACTCGTAATTGTGACTAGATGCTATCTACCGTCTGCTAGTCTGGATTAGCATGTTTACCAGAAAAACCCAATCGGGATTTTTTGTTATTCAGAATCTCCAATAGCTTTTTCGAGAGCCTTAGCTATACCCTTACGAATTTCGTTCTTTATTTCTAGAGTGGCTTGCGAATTGGCAATTCTCTTCCAAACTTCAAAGTTACTAACAAGCCAACTATCAAACTCGGATCGCATTTTCTGCATAGCCACTGCAAGCTCTTCCTGTACAATATTTTTAATCATGTCCCGAATTTGACCTCTAGCTGAATAATTTGATACATCAATAGCTATTTTATTCAATGCTGGAGTACCAATCCCATATTCATTTTTCAATATATCACTAACTTGAGATTTTATATCACTCGCAACTTTTTTGAACGCTTCGTCATGAACTAAGTTAACCAAGTGTTGACGAGTGAATTCACAAACAATTTGTTTTCGCAAATGAAGTTCTACTTCAGAGTCTCCGCCAATGAGCGATGCGAGGGCTTTAGTGTCTAGTTCAATTCGTGTTGCCATAGTTTTTCCTTTATTGATACTTTTTAATAAAACGCCCGTTTGGGTAACAAGGGCGGGCAACCCCCCGTGGATGCCTAAGCAGCCATCGCAACAGTTTTGTTTGCGTTTATTGTTGATTAGATTTTTTAGCTGGCCACTCTAATCACCCAGCACATGCAGTAGTTACCTACACAACCAATCAATACCCGGACGGCCCTCCAAGAACAACCTCTTTGTCAATATCCCAGCGGCCAGCACGGTTTGATAGGATCAAACGTATTGGGTCTGGCAAGATTGCTCTTGGTGGACCGTAGCGGAGTTGAACCGCTGTCTTGCGTTATTTCAATAACAACGTCTACATGTTTATCTGGCTTGCGCCAGAAAAGGGGAGGCTGGACTCGAACCAGCATCAGATTCCGACTCAGGAATGTACCTGCCATTGGTACTTATTAGTAAACTGTATCCAGTATTACCCGTCTTTATCATCACTCTCCCTTGTACTGGTTTCTGTTTAAGTTTTATACCTAGTACAAATCCTATCTCCGCTAACCTCTGTGGTTATCCGACTTACGGAAAGGAGTCACTTACAACAGGACTTCTAGATTGGGCATTCAATTGCCGCCAAAAACAATCTTATGAGAGCTGAATACTGCCATTGTAATACACTCCCATTCTACATCAACCTTTTCGTTTGTCAAGCCTTTTTTCTCTTGCTTTATAAAAGACGTTTAAAATGTAGCTCACAGAAATTTCGCATATCGTGACGGGCCATAAAACAATTATTAACGAAGTCAAATTGTCGTATCTGCTATGTCTTGGCGAATAATACACCCACCAAAAACACCAAACAACAAAAGAAGCGAATACCCCTAAAATATATACGACAAAGGTTATTGCAATTGTTTTAGGGGATAATGATAATGGCAGCAATGCCAAGAATATATCGTTCATAATCAATCCTTGTGACTAGCTTAGTATGTGATGAACTCAGGAGGAGATAAATAATCCTTATAATGATCGTAATATATTTCTATTACACCGTCTTCTAATTCTGAATAGAAAACGTATTTTCCAAAACAATCCATTGAAAATTCGATCTCTTCCCCCTCTTCATAATAACTGCGTAATTCTTCGTCGTGATCATCGCAATAATAAGAGCGAAAAGGTGGTCTAAATCTAGACTCTACCTTTGCAACCATGCACGGAGCTTTTTTTGCGATTTCTTGTGCCTTACTAAGTACATTTTGCCTTTTAAGCTCAAATTCAAGAACGGCTTGCCGTAAACTATAAAGAATATCGTCAATCTTGGCTAGAGGGGCGGTAGCTACCCTTAATTCCTCGCGAACTTGTTTAATAGATTCGTCCATAAAAACATCCCCTTTTATCTAAGAATAACAACACCTTCCAAAGAACTAAAGTAGCTAGTAAAGTTCAAATGAAAATACTTTACATCGCTCCCATAGCTTCTGAGCGTTTCTCGAATTTCATTCACTTTTCTTTCTATCGTATCATACTCGGCATACTCACGCCTGTCAATAGCAATTTGTTCGATGGTTTTTTTTATCAAGGCGACGGCTTTTTCATCTACCGGAGGTAAAACCTGCACTAAACCGTCTGTCTTACCAAATGTTCCACCGTCTGAGTATATGATAGCAACGAAATGAGGTTTTTCAATATCTGTGTCGAACGATTCTATCAGAGACTCGTTGTTGTCTTGCTCGTTAGAAACAGTGAACTCGTGATTTACTCTACCGTCATGACAGAACCCACTATAATCTTCAGAATTAAAATCGTCCTGATATACATAATGATCATATTTACAGTATATGTAATATTTCATGTTTTCCTCTGGACTATTTTTGAAATGGACAGTATGTGTTTGTACTTATCAAACGGAAATGAAACATATAAATCGTAATTCTCGTGGTCTTCTTCTTGATAATATGAATATTCGCCCCAATCACTCATAGTAAACATTAATTCCGTTCCAGACCTAAACACGAAAGGAACTGGAGTTTCCCCAACACTAGAATCATACCTCCAGCCTGTTTCGTGGATTTCATTTTGTAATATGGCATAAATTATAGGAGCCTTTCTAGTAAGCTCTTCAATTTTATTTTTTTCGCTAAAGATTGCGTCTTGGGTTATATTACGCCTGTCTATTAACAATGAAAGGTTTTCTTGGCATTTTTTAATATCTTCAATTGTTTTTTCAACTAGCTTGCTTTCCATATTACTTTGCAGCCCTAATTAAAAGTGTAGATCTTTTGTAAACCATATTGCTCATTCCTATTTTTGAATAGGCAGAAGGAAAGCGAATTTTCTTCCCTCCTTTAGTATACCATCCACCTTGATATCCTTCAAGAGTGGTTTTTTCAATATTTTCGTCAAAGATCACAGGAACTGAATTAGAAACACCGAACTTTTCTCTAATCAACCTTCGCTTACTAGAAAGAATTTTAGAGTCAATTTTAGATCCAAGCTTTTCCCATTTATTTCCGAGCATAACAAATTCTCCATTAAGACTCATTGACAAACCGTTTCCAAAAGTATAACACGCTTCTGTCACTTGTCAACATCTTTTTCATTAAAAAGAAGAAATCCATCACTGAAGTGGGCTTTTGTGGTTCTGTCGTCTGTCCAAAAATTTAGAGCTAAAAATAAACATATTTGATAAATTAAAACACCGTAAATAGCGATTTTGTATTTAGTTTTTGACAGAAAAAAGCATATGACGCAAACCAACAATGTCGTGCAAGACTTAACTGCAACAAAAGGATAAACACCAAACTCGTGTATTATCCATTTAGCAACTAAGTTTCTTTCCATCATAGCAATATATTCAGCATATATCACTGTGAGGTAAACATCATATACAGATATCAGTCCAATAATTAATATCGCTATTTTCATAGTTTAAATTTTATCCAAATTCGATACACAGAACCCAGTAAACAATTACAACAAACAAGATACCAAGCATGATACACTCAAACATGATGACCTTCTTTCTTTACTGGCTTGTCTTTCATTAGGTCGAAAATCTGATCCATATGATAAGGCATTAGATTGTTTCCGTCAAGACCAACATCCATACTTTTTCCGCCATTGAAAAATCTATCTTCACGTTTTGAATGGCAGTGCCCAAACAGATGAATAGATCCTTTATTCATGTAATTCCATGAAGAAATTGGGAAGTGAAATAGAACAATTGGAGTTTTTTTCACAGAGATTTCAAGATAATGCTGATAAAAAGAAAAGTAATTAGCAGCCCTAACATCTACAGAGGAGTCGTTATTGAGTGCGGTTTTAACTATGGGGTTCCAGTCTGATCCGTGAACGTTGTCGTGATTACCACAAATCAAACCAACATTCACGCAATCTATTTTATCCCGAAAGATTCCAAGGTTTTTAATTCCTCCAAAATTCCAGTCGCCTAGGCAGATCAAATAATCATTCTTACAAACAACAGAATTGATATTGTCAACGATCTGGTTGTTCATATCTTCGACTGTTGGAAAGTTTCTCACCTTATCTGCTGGCCACGACGATGTACCACTGCAAATGTTTTTATGTCCGTAGTGAGGGTCTGAGAAGAACCAGATGTGTGAATTTTTAATAGTTTTCATTTTTATCTCCATTTAGCGGTTTAATAGGGCATTTATGAATATTTTCTTTATCAAACAATCTAAATTTTCCACCGATCTTTCCCCATAAAAGTCCTGTTTGGCCGCAACAACGACATGTTCTTCCTCTTGTTTTTAGGGGGTCTGAGCGATAGCCAGCATCATAATATATACCATTTTCGTCAATTACACCTCTGTTATAGGCTTCATGATCGGTTATCGTGCCGTCAAAGTAATCTTGCCTACAAAACTCCATCTCCATTACAGAATCAAGAAAATCATCCGCCATATCGCCCATAAAACACCTCATTCTGCTAGATACATAGCGTCAAACCAATCAATTTCACCTTTTACAAATTCTTCTGGAAGTGGACATACGAATTGTACCAAGTCCCATTCTGAATACAAGTAATGTTTTCCATTTTCGTCCCATGAGACCTTAAATGTATCATCATAAAATATTCCTTGATATTCCGTACCGTCTTTATATCGATCATACCAGAGGAAGACTGGTTTACGCTCACGAGTTAGCCAAGTTCCAAGTTTGATCATATTATAACATCCGCTTTCTCAAATCAACAACTTCATACCAGTCATATACAACACCATCAATCTCGTATATGTTGGTGTCATTTTTCGAAATTATTTTTATTTGACTCTCTATTTCTTCTTCTGACTCATAAAAGCCAACCCAGTCACCACTTCCTTTAGATGGATAATATCGATAACCAGCAATCAATAAAATTTGTTTCATAAATATTCCTAAAGTGAAATACTGTTCATTAATCTCTTTTTCATCTGCTCAATTTTTTCTTGAGTAACGCCATGAGCGTTTGTTCCTCCGTGACGGTTTTCGATGACCATCACAATCGCAGTATACCCATGATCCTTTGACAAGTCAAGATATTTTTCCAATTCTCGTTCTGTTGTGCATGTATTTGAAACGACAATCTTTTCAACTTTGTTTCGCATTGCATTTTCGGTGCTATCATAACACTGCTTGTGTGCATATGGAAGCATTGCCGCATCAAATTGATACCCATCGGGACCATTGAAGTACGAATCTGCCTCAAAAATATGTTCTGGCTTTGCCAAAGTTTTTGCGGTGGTGCTTTTACCAGACCCTGGAACACCTCTTAGAATATAAATAATCATTAAAACATCTCCCTAGCGGTATTTTCAAAAATCTTTATGAGTTGTTCGCTCATATTAAATCGTTTACCGTTAACTTCAATAGATTTTAGAATATTTCCATTATTTTGACGTTCTGAAGCGGCTTTCCAGTCGCAAAACATTTCGATTAAATCTAGTAACGTCATATCGTTAACGCCGTTTTTGTGGTGTTCTGGGTGATGACGGTTTCTAGCGTAGTGATGTTCTAACGCTGGTTTTAACGCCTCCAACGAAGCCTTATATTCGTCAGACCCATATTCGATCTTGCTTAGCCTTTGTGTGTGTTCAGTAAAAAGAGAAAGCTCTGGATCTTGTAGTTTTGACAGATCGTGGTTGTTTCCACGATTGATAAAGTCAGTGACAAACAAGGACAGAACTTCGTTTACTCTTTTAATGTGTTTCAGTGTCTCAGCAATGCAAATCGCAGTGTCTTTATTCATTGTAAAATCATCCCTTTAAAAGTCAATAAGCCTCTGCGGTTAAAATGCCAGAATTCTAAACCCAATTCAATCACCCTTAGTTTACAAATTTATATTATTAATATGCCGTCTCTCCGGCTGTCACGCCCTCTACGTCGGCGTTTGACGGCTGCTTTTTAGCAATCGTGGTCTGAGCAGCAAATTGCCACAATGCTCATCTTGTTTTTCAACGGCGTCCAATCATGCTGTTCGCCATTGATTTAACAAAGTCGTCAAATTCTTGAATCAACTTTCCGCTTGATGGATCGTTTTCATCAAACAACATTCTAAACGAATGAAGATTGTCTCGCAACTTGATTGCAAAATCAAGAGTTTTATCGCTGTCACGATAACTTTTTTCCAACCAATCAAGCACCGTTTGTACATCAGCCCATTCAACAAACATTCCTTCGTCTGTTTTTTCAATCCAGCATTCGCAGTAACTCTTTACGTCAAATCTGTCTAGATTCATCTTCCAATCTCTTTCTAATTTCTGCAAGCGTAAAATCTCTGACAAGCACGCTGTTCTCAAAAACAGTTTTCAATTCACCAGTTGCTTCTTCTTCTTTACTGCAATTTTGAACGAGAACAAGTTTACCATCGACGTTTTGTACTGACAAGTACCCTTTTGCCGATTTCTTCATGCCGTCTCCGGTTTTTGGAGACTTGAAAATACTCTTTGGCTTACCATTGATGACAACGTGAGTACACTTACATGCAAACCCGTATGTATCTCTAGTCACAAGCTGGTACGTGTAACTACCAATTCCTGCAACCCAACACGTTGTGGCGAAACCTTTGTCCATCAGATTTTGACAAATTTGGTTAGCTCGCTCATACGTGATAGAGTCTCCGTAAATTAGTCCAACGTGAGGATCAAGCTCAATATAACCCTTTTCATTCCTTTGTCCACCAAAAATTTCGAAAAGAATTTGGATTGAACCTTTCGCCTCGATCTCTGTAATTATTTCACCACTATTTGTGATGATTACTCCGTCAGAACATCTTACAGCATCATTTGTTTCTTCAAACAGTTCGATATGAGTATTTATGCTATGAATAGACTTAAATACTGAAGCAGAGTCGCGTTTTACGTTTTTAACGTTATAACCAGTCACAATTTTAACTGGGTCTCCAGTGTCTGGACGAACAACAACCTTGCCATTTCTAGCCATAATTTGGTCTTTAAATTTTGGCAGAGTTTCCGTTACCAACTTCCAGTAGTCATATCCGTCACAGACGATTGAAACAATACCCTCCGGCTGTGCGTCAAGCATCGCTTGAATGTATGCCGATTCGTCGTCAACACCGTTTTCCGAATATGCACACTGTATGCTATGCTCTGACGCTGTTACTGACGCTGAGATCAATTCATTTTCAACATTCGCTCCATAATATTTTTCGAGAAATTCAATTGCCGGAATCGTGTCTGAGCCTCTGAATGAAAGTAGGTGTGCTGCAGCGCTCACCTGCGAAGATTCGAAAGAACTCATTCCACGCATCGAGAAGTCATGCCCTTGCCACATTGTGAAAGGCAAAAATCCACCAGTTTGAATTGCATACTTGTCAAACAGCTTACGAAATCTCATGGCTGTTGTGGCACTGGTCATTGGAAGCCAAGTCACAGTCTGGCTAATCGTTTCCAGAAAATTCGTTAGCCACGCGCACTTAGGATCTGTGTTCACGATTGTGTATACCGGAATACCCACTGGACACAAAGACCCCTCTGGAAGAGCCTTAATTCTAACAGGCATATACCCTAACGAGTGCAGGTATCTAATGTTTTCATCATTTACAACATTCTTTCCAAGATGATTTTCGACAATCCGCTTGTACTCCTCCATAACATCTTCGATAGGCTTCTCAAAGAAGTTTGCCCCCCATTCCTCAATGAGATACTTCTTAATAAAATACTGTAGCCCAAACACCACAACCTCGTTTGAACCCTTAACGCGGCTTTTCCGAGGGGTAGTATTTGAATACACTTCTTCAATTCCCTGTGGGTATAATTTCCAATGGCACTGCTTGTACGAATCTGATCCTGTAAGTGGGTTCATTTAACCTCTCCGTTCCTAGTAAAAATTTTGTTGTATCCGGCACAAAACAGACATGCCGTGCCTTTTGAGAAAATTCCGTGAGTGACATACAGCATAAGGTTTGGCACGCTAATGAGAGAGGCTAAACCTACAAAGGTTCCTCCTCCGTCGCAAATATCATCCCAAACCAAAACGTTTTTTGCTTCATTCACCACTTGTGCGTCGATTGTAATACCCAGAATATGTCCTGTCAACTGATCTCTTTGTTTTTGTGCGGAGATAAAGTCAATTCCAAGTGGAATAAAAGGTCGGTATCTAGCCATAGCCCCTTCATCTGGGAATATAATGAGGTCAACCTTCTCATTCGAGATGATTGATCTGATCGCTTCGACTGGGAACGTATTTTCTAGTTCAATCGACCCGCGATTAAAAAATGATGGATTATGAACGTCCACAGTACGAATTTTATCAAACTTTCGCAATGCCTGCTCTACAAAAGTGGTTAACGCAAAACATGAGTTGTTTGCAATCGGTTTATCTTGTCTTGCATAAGGAAGGTATGGACAATTTAAAACCAATTGTTTACTCCAACGAACTGGAATATGATGAATTAATATGTCGGCCAACTGCATTACATCAAAAAGTTCTGCTTGATTTTCAAACTCCCAAAATACTTCTACTTCATCAGACGTTTCGGTATAATTGATCTGAGAATCTGTTAATTTCCAAACTTGGTGCGTTCCGTCTGGAAACACGGTGATTGGAACAATTTCGTTATTTATTTTCAACATTAAATTAGTCCTTTAAATGGTTGTCCAAGTTAGAAGTAATGTCCGAAAAACAGAAGGCTAGAGGAACTGTTATAGTCAAACCTATTGCAGATAAAAAACCTTCACAATTTTCATCAACAGGTATGGCATCACAAAGGCTTTTGTGTAAACCTTTTTCATATTTATCGTCAATATATTTTGACAATATATGAGGGGTTAAACGGCTACCATTACTCATTAACACCTCCTTAAAACTACCAAGGTTTATAAACCGTGGCTTCTCGAACATTGTGGAAAATAAAATGCGGCTGGTCTGTATCTTCATATTTATCAGGTTCGCAAAAACCAGCAAATATTTCCCAGTCTGTTGGCTCATGAGAAACAAATCTGTCGTAAACAGCTTTTCCTTTAACCTTTCGTTTGACATATCTGCTAACAGCTTCAGAGTAGATAATCGGTATTCCATCTCGTCGCGAAGGAATTATACCTTGATTGTTTAGTATGTCAACAGCTCGCTTGTGGATTTCATTCAAAAACATTTTGTTTGCTGGGTGCGTAAGGATAACCATTTTTTAACCTTTCAATTTCTCTAATAGCATAGTCTTTGCTCTTCAACTCTATTTCCCAATCATAATCATCATTAAAAGGAAAAGAAGTTGGCATGTCTGCGTGTGCTCGTTTATTTGAACCGTTGGATTCGCAATAGTGATATAAAGGTTTGTGTTCGCCCCATGTTTTTGCACACAAGTATGTTATTTCTTCTTTAATGTTTGGCGATGGGTTGCACTTATCGTGAAGGTTGTCGTATGTTATCGGCAAAGAGAAGTATTTCAATAGAGATTCTACGTTCCAAATACCTTTATCTTCATTTTCTACTACTAGGCGGCTTTGAACAGACATGTCTGTCTGCGACAATCTACGCATAAATTTGTCAGCAATCTCCTGATGATTGCCTTTGCTGCAATTGACATGTATGTTTATTGGGTTGCGATAGCTTTTGTCGCACCCAAGCAAGTCCATTATCATTCCGTGATAATTTAATTCTTTGATTGATTTTTCTGCTGTGTCGTCATTGTCTGTTGCTAGAACAACGAATTGGTCTGGGTGTGTGCTGAGTCTAACTGGGTATTCTTCCTCTCTGATTGCCGAGAATTCTTCCATGATCGCATCGTACTGCGGTACATCTTCAAGCGAATGCTTAAATTCTGGATGTGTTAATAACGGAAACAGAGACGAAGACACTCTGTAGTTCCAACCATTGTTTTTGCAATGAATGATGTTAAGGTGCGTAACAACGATATTATTAAGCCACCGAGATCCAAGCTCTTCCAGCTTTAGATGCATATCGGTTTTGAACGAGGTCCATGTCATAGATTTGAATGAGTGTGCTGGCTTCAATTCTTCCGATATGCAACAAAGGCTGTACATGTTAAGTCCCGTCTGTTCTGGCAACAATAAGAGATAGAAAATAAGCAACCACCATAGAAATCGCAAACAACGTTTTTACAGCGATTCCACTATTTAAGGATTCTGCTCCACAGAGACTTGCCATTATACGAAGAGATATTTGCAGGACAAGCCCAAACACCGTTATTCCGAAAATAATCCTAGAGAACATTATCATCTTTTTAACTCCCCGGTTTTATTCAATTTCTCGTTTGTTCGTCTTACAGACAGACATTCTGAGCACTGGTGGCCGTCCCAAGTTTCTCCGTAGAGATAGAACAGACCTTGCACAAAAACCCATTTGTGACGACATGAAGCTCTTTTTTTGTCACATTCTTCGTCCAACAGTTTGATTCGAGACAGTCTTTCTTCATTTGCTTCTTTAAATTTTTTGTCATACTCATTTTTAATTGCGTCCAATGAGCTTTTATACCAATCGGCAACTGACATGTCAAACCCCTTTTTTCAAACATCTATAACATGCTACGTAGTGACTTTTGTATAGGTTTTCGTCCATCACTTTTTTGCCTCCTTCAGTTTTTCTGCTCGCATCCAACCATTCAACCACTCAATCCTATCTGCTGCATAAATATATGGATTTGCTATTGACGAAACATTATTTTGATTCGCTTCAAAACCGTTCGCCTCTTGTTCTGAAACAACAACCGCCCCTGAATCTTTGTTTTCAACAGTTCCCGAATCTTCGTTTTCAACAATCCCTGAGTCTTTGTTTTCAAAGACGGCTCGATATAAATTGTTTTGGTCGAAAAATACAATCCACACAAATGTAGTTATTGATATAATTATTGATGCAGTTTCAAGTGTTGATTTTTTTTGGTTCATGTTTTTATCCTTGTTGGTTTTAATCTTTTATTTCTATGATGTGGGCCTCTTGAATATAATAACGGCAAAAGTGAAATATATTAAAATATCGGTGTGCTACTACGCTAAAGGGACTGAAAGATGCCTTACCAGTTACGGGGTGCATCACGACACGCTTGGTTTTCCAAGTTCTTACTGTCTCGTTAGGTGTGAAGAGGGGCAGCCAATAAATAACACGAAAATCACACTACTGTTATTTATTTATTCAGATTATGAGTCTTTCTATGAACGTGTTTGCACCACGTAGCTCCACTGAAAATAGCCACTTCCCTCCTATGACCCCGCTCTTTAAATGATGGCTGCTTCTAAGCCTACATTCCGATATTGTACGAAAATAAAAAAATAGGTGGGTTCGGAAGCCAATCACACGGTGGCCAACCTGTGACTATATATCCTGTCCAGTACCTAGTGGGTATGCCATCTAGGCAGTCTTAGCTGGAATATCACCTCTTTATCTCTTAGCGTGCTTTCCTGTTCGGGACTCGAACCCAGCAGGCCATTCTCCGCTAAGAAATTTCTTCCATGTCAACGTAGTCGTCTGCTTCTTTGGCAATACCCTCAAGAACCTTGAAGGTCCAACCTTTATTTTTGTGGCACTTCCAGTCGGAAGAATCCACTCGAATACAAACGCCTTCTCGAATATGCGACTGATCAATTGGATCTGGACCGTCAGAGAGATCTTCGATCTTTTCAGCCAGTGCGTCAATATTACCATCGAAGACAAATTTTGCAAGCTCTGGTACGTGTTTTACATTCCAAAATTCACATTTTTTCTTCACCTGATCCCAAGTGAGGTCAATAGTTTTTCCATCTGGAAGAACGTAGGCAATGCGATAAACATAGATATCAAATTCTCCAGGTTTACACCCATAAGAATAAGTTATCTCTTTACCATATTTCTTTGCTAGTTCTTTGTCCTTAGATTTACCAGTAAAGTGGGAAGGCATGATCTGATATCCGCCATTTTCCCACCCTACAACCTCAAAGAATACCTGCATATGATCTTCAAGAAAAGGGTTTAGCTTTTCTGCGACTTTAACTCTAAAGTTTTCAGAATAAAATCCGTTATCATCGCCCTTTAGAGCAACTCGACGAGTTCCATTTAGAAAAGACATTACTTTTCGTTCGCGAGTAATACCGAACAATCCTAGAATCTTATCGTACCACTTCGTAGGTAGTTCGATATAGTTTCTAGCGACTCGCTGAGAAGTTCCATGAACTTTCAGCGTAACCACAAGATTATCACCAGCATTAAAAGATCGCAGACAATGCTTGAATTGCTCAGTATCCTTGTGCTCTGGAAAACAAATATTTTTCTTTGCTGGTTTTACAGCAGAGTTCGACTGTCGTTTAAGAGTCTTGGGCGTAAAATACTTATTACAAATAACAACCCCCTTAAAGCTGGTAATCTTATCGCCTTCCCGCAGACGAGAAGTGTCTCCAAAGCTGTCCAAATAAGACAATGGACACCAAAAACCGTTAGACTTTACCCCACGAAACTGCTGAATTCGAACTCTGCGGTTTTCGTCGAACTTTCCTCCAGCGGCATTTCCATGCCCGTCAAATCGACGGATAAGGTCGTTATTTATAGCGAAGTCCACACTAATCTGTAGCTCACATGGAAAATACAATCCAAGCTCGCCGTCAGTAGTGGACTTACTCACAATTACAGTTTCTCCACAGACATATCCAACAGCCAACGAATGAACTTCTGGATCTGGATGTGGCTGTACTCTAATTCTGGTTACGATGGCTTCGTGCATACTACACCCCCTTTATTCGACACAGGATAATTTCCTTTGACATAAGACTGTTCCTTAAAAATTTTGAGTTTGATCTTCCAGTGTTACGGTTTCAATTGTATCAACGTATGGCATAAGTGCAAGTAGTGCTTCAGATTTTTCTTCGTTTTTTGAAAGAATGTCGTGTTCTGGCACCTGAAAAGATCTTTTCTTATTCCGCTCCAGACACACCTCCAGCGGAATGTCAAACACAACGAGGTGAATATGGTATCCAGACTCTTTGATTATCTTGAACAGGTTTCGCGAATACTTCGTGTTTATTGATCCAGAGTCAAACGCAAAATCTATTTTTTCTTTTACTGCTTGCTCTACTAGCTCTTTGGCGATTTTAACACTTTGCTGATGAACAACAGACGGATTTTTTTCATCCCAACCGAGTAGCTGAGGTTTGATATCATCTGCGGAGATTATTGGTGTTCCAAGGTATTTCGATTTGAGCAGTGTGGTTTTTCCAGAACCTGGCAAACCAAACGTTATGATCGCTTGTGGCGGCAACCCAAACTCTAGAACTTTTTCAATTTGATCCATGACTCAGCCTTCTACGAAACTCAGCTTGTGCGACTGTACTAATTGTGAACTTACAGATTTGAATCTCAAAAGCAACAACTCATTCATTTGCGACTCTAAATCAAATGGTACATCAAAAACTATTGTCAAATATAGAGATTGAGGCATGTAGAACTCTAAAAAATCTGTAGTACGCCGTAAATCACTCCCAATTTTCAATTTATTCATATTTCGCCTCGTTAATTCTATCTATAATGGTTTTTGACGCAGTTGCTACCACACAACTTACGTTTTGTCGTGACCTCATTATACACAATTAGACACTAATTGCAATAAGAATTTTAATTTTCTTTCAGAAAATGATCTTCTAGCTGTGAGCCTAGCTCTAAGTCTAGCCGTGAGTTTAGCTGTGACCATAGCTGTGAGTATAGCTGTGAGCCTAGCTGTGAGCCTAGCTGTGAGTGTAGCTGTGAGTATAGCTGTGAGCCTAGCTGTGAGCCTGGCCGTGAGCCTAGTTGTGACCATAGCTGTGAGAATAGCTGTGAGCGTAGCTGTGAGTCTAGCTGTGATTTATTCATTTTAATTTTCTTTTAGAAAATGATTTTCTAGCTGTGAGCCTAGCTGTGAGTGTAGCCGTGAGCCTAGCCGTGAGCCTAGTTGTGACCATAGCTGTGAGAATAGCTGTGAGCCTAGCTGTGAGCCTAGCTGTGAGTATAGCTGTGAGTATAGCTGTGAGCGTAGCTGTGAGTATAGCTGTGAGTATAGCCGTGAGCCTAGCTGTGAGTCTAGCTGTGAGTTTAGCTGTGAGTTTAGCTGTGAGCCTAGCTGTGGTTTGTTCATAATTTAATTTTCTTCCAGAAAATGATTTTCTAGCTGTGAGCCTAGCTGTGAGCCTAGTTGTGAGCGTAGCTTCCAGTATAGCTGTGAGTCTAGCCGTGAGTTTAGCTGTGAGTTTAGCTTCCAGTATAGCTGTGATCGTAGCGGTGATTCTATCTGTGAGTCTAGTTGTGAGTATAGCTGTGAGAATAGCTGTGAGCGTAGCTGTGAGTCTAGCTGTGATTTATTCATTTTAATTTTCTTCCAGAAAATGATCGTCTAGCTGTGAGTTTAGTTGCGACCATAGCTGTGAGCCTAGTTGTGACCATAGCTGTGAGCCTGGCTGTGAGTGTAGCCGTGAGAATAGCTGTGAGCGTAGCTGTGAGCCTAGCTGTGAGCGTAGCTGTGAGTATAGCTGTGAGCCTAGCTGTGAGTATAGCTGTGATTTATTCATTTTAATTTTCTTCCAGAAAATGATTTTCTAGCTGTGAGCGTAGCTGTGAGCGTAGCTGTGAGTATAGCTGTGAGTATAGCTGTGAGTCTAGCTGTGAGAATAGCTGTGAGAATAGCTGTGAGCCTAGCTGTGAGTATAGCTGTGAGCGTAGCTGTGAGCGTAGCTGTGAGTATAGCTGTGAGCGTAGCCCTGAGTTTAGCTGTGAGTCTAGCTGCCAGTACAGTTGTGATTTATTCATTTTAATTTTCTTTCAGAAAATGATTTTCTAGCTGTGAGCGTAGCTGTGAGCCTAGCTGTGAGTGTAGCTGTGAGTATAGCTGTGAGCCTAGCTGTGAGTCTAGCTGTGAGTATAGCCGTGAGTCTAGCTGTGAGCCTAGTTGTGAGCGTAGCTGTGAGCCTAGTTGTGACCATAGCTGTGAGTTTAGCTGTGAGTATAGCTGTGAGAATAGCTGTGAGCCTAGCTGTGAGTATAGCTGTGAGCGTAGCCGTGAGCGTAGCCGTAAGTTTAGCTGTGAGTCTAGCTGCCAGTACAGTTGTGATTTATTCATTTTAATTTTCTTTCAGAAAATGATTTTCTAGCTGTGAGCGTAGCTCTAAGTCTAGCCGTGAGTTTAGCTGTGAGTATAGCTGTGAGTATAGCTGTGAGCCTAGCTGT
>JACCDP010301826.1_pt1 | contig 29705 bp, 27 predicted proteins | sample 7445841 | NCBI WGS metagenome assembly JACCDP01 (sample SAMN15323441, study PRJNA562643) | freshwater metagenome | isolation source: river surface water | place: USA:Blue River Watershed | collected 2017-08-17 | reverse complement strand
GAGGAATTGGCCGCTTGTTATTTTCCAGAAAGAAATTGCGACCTTACGGAGCTTTACATGGAATCCACAACTGAAAAACATGTGTATTTCGGAAACTTACTTCGAGTTCAACCTAATAGGTAATTAATCACTTCGATTTTAGTCTCTAAGAAAAAATACCACTTTGGTTGTTTGGGTTTTTGTATTGAAAAAGGATTTACTCAGGCACATTTCAATTCAAAAAAAATAAAATTATAGGTCATGGATCCAAATATCAATATAATTCGGAAGTGATTTATAAAATGCTTAATAAGATAAGCAAAAAATACAAATAATAATTAACATATTATCTATAAAAAGTAAAATATGATTTGTTAAATAATCATTTATACGTATTTTTGACTAATATATTGATAAATGGAAATATTAGTTGAACGATATCGAAAAAAATTAGCTTCAATTCAAGTAAACTTTACAAGAAATATTTTCTCTGAAATAGACTGGACAGATCGATTAATTGGACTTCGTGGACCAAGGGGAATTGGTAAAACAACCATTTTACTACAATACTTGAAAGTAAATCACGCGAATGACGAATCCGCATTGTACATTTCACTCGACAACATATGGTTCAGCTCACAAAACCTAGTTGATTTTGTAGACGATTTCGTGAAACGTGGAGGGAAGAAATTATTCATCGATGAAATTCACAAATATCCCAATTGGGCACAAGAATTGAAGAATATTTACGACGACTTTCCGGAAGTACAAATTGTATTTACAGGGTCATCTTTATTGGAGATTTTAAATGCGCGGGCTGATTTGAGCAGAAGAGCAGTTATGTATTCTATGCAAGGACTTTCATTTAGAGAATACCTCAATTTAGAACATGGTTTTATATTCAGTTCACTGATGCTAAACGAAATCATCGAGAACCACACAGATATCGCTTCGGAAATTGTTCAGAAAATTCAACCTATTAAATATTTTTCTCAATACCTTAAAATAGGTTATTATCCTTTTTTTCGTGAGAATCCGAACACCTACGATCAACGTTTGGAAGAAATTGTGAATTTTATTTTGGAAATTGAATTACCTACTTTGCGGCAGGTAGATCCTTCCTATATCATAAAATTAAAACAATTGTTGTTGGTTATTTCCTCTTCTGTTCCCTTCAAACCTAATGTAATGAAGTTAGCCGAACGCATTGGAATCAATCGGAATACATTGATTTCCTATTTCCACTATTTGGAAGAAAGTGGGTTAACCATGCAACTTTTCAAAGATGCGAAAGGAATCACGCGCTTGCAAAAACCTGATAAGTTATACCTGGATAATACCAATTTACTTTATACCATCGCGCCGCAAAATGTACAAATCGGTCATGTGAGAGAAACGTTTTTTGCAAATCAACTCGCTCACAAACATTTGGTTGAATACACAGATGTTGGCGACTTCAAAATCAACCGTGAACTAACATTTGAAATCGGAGGAAAACACAAATCCAAAGATCAGATTAAAGAATTACAAAATGCTTTTATCGCCGCAGACGACATCGAAATTGGCTTTCAGGAAAAAATACCGCTTTGGTTGTTTGGGTTTTTGTATTGAATTTCTCTCTTTCCTCCTCGGTCCTCCCTTCTGCCTTTTCGGCAGACAGGCATGGGAGGAAGAAAAAATGTATCTCTCCCCTTGAGGGGAGAATAAGAGGGGTGACTCTGACGAGTATCAGACTCCATCAGAGTGGGGTGACAATATAAAATCATGATCGTGACACGTCACCCTCCTCGGTCCTCCCTCTCAGGGAGGAAGAAAAATGTATCTCTCCCCATGAGGGTCTGACGACTCAGATGAGTGTCAAACTCCGTCTGAGGAGAATAAGAGGGGTGACTCTGACGAGTATCAAACTCCGTCAGAGGGGATGACAACACCAAAAGCTAAGCTGCTTCGCAACTTATTGCTTTTTTTGATTTTCAAAATTTATAAAAGCAAGCAATTGTAGTTCTTTAAACAAAAAAGCCAGCCTTACAGCTAGCTTTTAGTGAACTTGGCGGAGAGAGAGGGATTCGAACCCTCGATAAGCTTTAGACCTATACACACTTTCCAGGCGTGCTCCTTCAACCACTCGGACACCTCTCCTTTTCTTTTCGGTTTCCGTAAAATTGGAGACAAAAGTAAGACATTACTGCTAAATAAACGAACGATGTTTCACTTTAATCTAAAATTAATTTTTGGGCTTTTTTGAATATTTAAAGACAATTGATGATTATTTAGTTTGTAATTTCGTTCAAAACCGAGTAATTTTGTTACTCAATGTTAGATGCGCTCATAACATCAAAAACTAGAATTCGCTTGTTGGTGAAGTTTTTTCTGAATCCAACGATGAAAGCTTATTTGCGTCAACTAGCCGATGAATTCGGTGAAAGCACAAACTCAGTTCGGGTTGAACTAAACAGATTAACAGAGGCTGGAATTCTTGAAAGCGAAGCTGTCGGGAATGTGGTTAAGTACAAAGCCAAGCAATCTCATCCGTTGTTTCCTGAAATAAAAAGTATCGTTTCCAAAATGACCGGATTGGATTCGATCATCGAGTGGGTGATCCAACGATTGGGAGAACTTGATTATGCCTATCTAATCGGAGATTACGCCAAGGGAAAAGATTCTGGAGTCATAGATGTGATACTTGTAGGTAAGGTAGATAAAGTGTATTTGACCGAATTAATTGAAAAAGCTGAAGATTTAGTGCAACGAAAAATTCGTTACCTCGTAATGAATCAAGTTGAACTAGAACAATATAAACTACAACACGAAGAACCCATTCTCTTGCTCTGGAGTAAGAATTAATCGGTTCTTCAATAACTAACAACCAACTACTCACCGCAGCATTTGCAAAAAATGACTGTGACTGAGAATGGCGAAGCCGTAAGAAAAATCGCTAGAGCGAAATGCTTAAAAGACAAAATTTCACCATCACCAAGGCGCACCGAACTGCACACAATGGCCATCCATCGGCAGTAGTTTGGTTGTGTGGGCTTTCCGGTTCGGGTAAGTCCACGATTGCGAATACCTTGGAGAAACGCTTGTTTGAAATGGGAAATCGCACCTATGTGTTGGATGGTGACAATACGCGCATGGGACTGAATAAAGAACTCGGGTTTTCTGCAGTTGATCGCTTAGAAAACGTACGTCGAGTTGCTGAAGTAGCGAAGCTCATGGCAGATGCTGGACTCATTGTGATTGTTTCGCTGATCACTCCCTACGAAGAGCAACGCAACATGATTCGAGAGATTTTAAAAGGCGAGCGTTTATTAGAAGTATTCGTAAAATGTGATTTAGAAACTTGCGAGCAACGCGACCCGAAAGGATTATACAAAAAGGCTAGAGCAGGGGAGATCCGACACTTTACTGGAATTTCAGATCCGTTTGAAGAACCAGCGAATGCGGATGTTGTGGTTGATACGGCTAAATTGGATGTGAATGAATGTGTACTTAAGATTGCGGAAGAATTAAGTTTGAAGCTAAAGGTTTTAGATTAAGGCTTAAGAATTTAGGTTTATGTAGTGTCCAAATCAAAACCTCAGACCTCAACCTCAACCCTCAACCCTCAACCTCAACCTCAACCCTCAACCCTCAAAATGAAATACAAAGACTTCACCGAAATGCCAATTTGGAACAGAGCCATTGACGCTGCGGACAAGGTCTTTCAAATAACGGAGAGTTTACCGAGGAAGGAAGACTACGGGTTAACCTCGCAATTAAGAAGAGCATCGGTTAGTATTTCATCAAATATTGCAGAAGGATATGGAAGGAATGGAGGACGAGACAAAATGAAATTTTACATTTATGCTCGAGGGTCAGCTTTCGAAACAAAAAGTCAGCTATTATATGGACTCAAAGTGAATTATTTCAATGAAAATGAAGTTACCAACGCAATCAAAATGTTAGACGAAATCATACTAGAAATAAACAAAATCAACAAAACCCTCAACCCTAATACTTAACCCTCAACCTCTACCCTCAACCCTCAATGCCTCAAAATCAATCATACGAACAATTTTCTTCCCACTTATTCTGGGACGTGGATCGTTCTAAATTGGATCTTAATGAACATTGCCAGTTCTTGATTGGAAGAGTTTTACAATTCGGGTTTTTGAAAGATTGGCAAATCTTGGTTAATATATACGGAATAGAGAGAATCAAAGAAACGCTGGTAGAAATTCGTTTTTTGGATGATATTTCATTGCACTTTGCCAGTAATTTATTTTCTATTCCATTGGAAAAATTCAGATGCTACACTACAAAACAGTCAGCTCAGAACTTCTGGAACTACTAAAATTTTGCATGGCTCGTGAAGAGTTTAGCAAATTGAGATTAGTCGGCGGAACGGATTTAGCTTTACAATTTGGTCACAGAAAGTCAATTGATATAGATTTATTTGGTTCTATTAATTTGGAAATAATTGATGGCTACAAAATATTACAGGAGTTCAGTTCGAATGTTCAAATAATATCGAAACAGAAAAACATCAATATTTTCATTGTGAATGGAATAAAAATAGATTTTGTTAATTACGATTATCCTTGGTTGCAAGAGCATATAAATTTTGACGACATTCGACTTGCGAGAATTGAAGATGTTGCAGCAATGAAGTTAAATGCAATTGCAGGAAGAGGAAGTAAAAAGGATTTTATTGACATCGAACTAATGTTAAATCAACTTTCTCTGAAACAAATGGTTGATATCTACAAAACAAAATATAGTCAGGAGTCTGAATTTATGGCATTAAAAAGCATGCTGTATTTTGCTGATGCCGATTTGGAAATTGAACCCGAAATGTTCATAGATTTCGATTGGTCAAAAACAAAAGAAAATATTAAAACCCACGTAGAAGCATATTTTAAAAACTAACACACAACCCTCAACTCTCAGACCTCAACCTCAACCTCAACCCTCAAAAATGAAAGAATCCTGGGACCTCATCATTGAACCAAAACGACATCTGTTTGACTTAAAACTCAAGCAACTTTGGCATTACCGAGATTTATTAGTATTATTTGTAAAACGGGATATAACAGTTGTTTACAAACAAACTATTCTTGGTCCGCTTTGGTTTTTTATTCAACCCATAATGACAACCATCATATATGTATTTGTCTTTGGAAATATCGCTAATCTTTCTACGGACGGGATTCCAAAACCGCTATTTTACCTTTCAGGAATCGTCATGTGGAATTACTTTTCAGAGTGTTTCATGCGAACCAGTGATACATTTACACAAAATGCTGGAATTTTCGGAAAAGTATATTTTCCGAGATTAATAACACCTTTATCCATTGTTGTTTCAAATGCAATGAAGTTTCTAATCCAGTTCGGATTATTTTTAGGATTATGGATATATTATTTGATTCAAGGAAATGACATTCATTTAACATTAGAAATTGTCTTGTTTCCCTTTCTTATACTGCTTATGGCCTTATTGGGATTAGGCTTTGGTATCATTTTCAGTTCATTAACGACAAAATACAAGGATTTAAAATTCTTGATTCAATTTGGGGTACAGTTATTAATGTATGCCACACCGATTATTTACCCAATGAACTCATTGCCGGAAAAAGCACAGCAAATTTTGTGGTGGAATCCAATTACACATATCATTGAAACATTTAAATATGCTTTTCTTGGACAAGGGTCTTTTTCCATAGCAGGACTAGCTTACACAACATTTTTCACGCTTATAGTTTTGGTTGTTGGAACAGTCATCTTCAACAAGACTGAACAAACATTCATGGATACAGTTTAAAAATTAGAATTAAAGAATTCAGAATTAAAGAATTCAGAATTAACGCAAACAAAACCTAAACTTCTAACTTCATAAAACTAACTTCTAAATTCTATCTTCAAACTTCTAAACTCTTAATTCTAACCTCAAACTTCTAAATTCTCAACTCTAAAATGAAACCGGTTTTAAAAGTCGAAAACATTTCCAAACTATATCGCTTAGGTGAGGTAGGAACAGGAACAATTTCTCATGATTTGAACCGATGGTGGCACAAATTGAGGGGAAAAGAAGATCCTTATCAAATGGTAGGTCAAACCAATGATCGAACTCAAAAAAGTACAAATAACTATGTATGGGCATTAAAGGACATCAACTTTGAGGTAAATGCCGGAGAAGTTCTAGGAATTATTGGAAGAAATGGAGCTGGGAAAAGTACTTTGCTAAAAATTATTTCACAAATCACATCACCAACAAGCGGGAGCATAAAAGCCAAAGGAAGAATTGCCTCGCTATTAGAAGTTGGAACTGGAATGAATCCGGAATTAACAGCACGAGAGAATATATATTTGAACGGTGCTATTTTAGGAATGAGAAAATACGAGATTGATCGAAAATTTGACGAAATTATTGATTTTTCAGGATGTCAATTGTACGTGGATACACCAATCAAACGTTTTTCTTCTGGGATGCGCGTTCGACTTGGTTTTGCGGTAGCAGCATTTTTAGAACCGGAAATACTAATTGTCGATGAAGTTCTCGCAGTAGGAGATGCCGAATTCCAAAAAAAAGCAATCGGTAAAATGCAAGATGTTAGTAAAGGAGAAGGTAGAACTGTACTTTTTGTGAGTCATGATATGGGGGCGGTAAAAAGTCTATGTAATATGGGGATTTTATTAAAAGATGGGCAAATTGAATTAATTGAAATAACAGAATTTGTGGTGAACGAATATTTGAAATCGTCACTAAAACTACATCAGTTCAATAATATTGATGACAATAATAGACCAAGGGTTTTATCAGTTAAAACGATTAATAATTCGTTAATTGAAACAAGCGAATTTATATCAGGTGAACAAATGAAATTAGAGATTTCGCTGCAATATAATTTTAGTGAGGTTCCTTTTCCCTTATTAAATGTTATAATTAAAAACACCAATAATTCAGCAGTTCTAATGTTTCGATCTGATGAAATGGGCGTAAGCTTCAAAAATAAGTATATATATTTATCTATTCCGGAGTTATTACTTAGACCAGGGAAATACTTTGTACAAATAGTTTTCGCTAATAATAATTTTGAAAACGAAAATATTATTGATAACATAGAAAATTCACTTTCATTTGAAGTTTTAACAACCGATTTTTATAACTCATCCAAATTCATCAAGTCAGGAGGTTTTGGATTACTAAAAGCAATCTATCATGAATAGTTTTTATAAAGAAAAATCAATCTTAATAACCGGTGGAACTGGTTCATTAGGTAAAGAATTAGTAAAGTTCTTCTTATCAAAACATCCTGAAATAAAACGATTAATCGTATTTTCCAGAGATGAACAAAAGCAATTTCAAATGGAAAAAGAATTTCCTGTTTCGAGATATCCCCAAATGAGGTATTTTATTGGAGATGTCAGGGATAAGGGAAGGCTCGATCGAGCTTTAAAAAATGTCAACTATGTCATTCATGCTGCAGCAATGAAACATGTGCATATTGCAGAATATAATCCGGATGAATGTGTCAAAACAAACATTGGAGGAGCTCAAAACGTTATTGACTGTTCTTTCGATAATGATGTCGAAAGAGTAGTTGCATTATCAACTGATAAAGCATGTGCTCCAATTAATTTGTATGGAGCAACAAAACTGGCATCAGACAAATTATTTATTGCAGCTAACAATATTAAAGGATGGAATCCTATTCGATTTTCAGTTGTTCGTTATGGGAATGTGATGGGGTCGAATGGTTCCGTTATTCCTTTTTTTAAGCAGGTAAAGGAGAAAGGAGTAATACCTATAACAGACCCTACTATGACCAGATTCAATATTTCCATTTTAGAAGGAGTTCAAATGGTTGTTCATGCATTGGAAAATGCATGGGGAGGTGAATTATTTGTGCCTAAAATCCCATCGTATAAAATTTTAGATGTGGCAAAAGCTGTTGCTCCAGAATGTCCAACTGAAATTATTGGAATAAGACCTGGGGAAAAAATTCATGAAGAAATGATTACAGCTTCAGATTCTTTCTACACTTATGATTTAGGCAAATATTATGCAATATTACCAACTGTTCCCAAGTGGGAATTGAAGGAATTTATAAACGCCTTCAATGCAAAAAAAGTAAATCCAGGATTTTGCTATACTTCCGACAATAATAATGAATGGGAAACAGTAGATTCTTTAAAACTTAAAATTGAAAATTTATAATCGATAAAAAATGATTCCTTACGGAAAACAAAATATAACTAGCGAAGATATTCAGTCTGTAATAGAGGTTCTTAAATCTGAATATTTAACTCAAGGACCTAAAATTAAAGAATTTGAAGATGCTTTTGCCAAGTATATAGGAGCAAAATATGCTGTGGCTGTTTCTAATGGAACAGCAGCATTGCATTTATCGACTATGGCGATGAATGTAAAATCTGGTGATAAAGTTATTACTACTCCAATTACATTTGCCGCATCTGCAAACTGTGTTAAATATTGTGGTGGAGAGGTTGTTTTTAGTGATATTGATCCGGATACTTATTTGCTGGATATTAAATCAGTTAAACGACTTCTAGAAGATTCTCCCAAAGGGACCTACAAAGGTATTATCCCTGTAAACTTTGCAGGAAGAGCTGTAAATCTTGAAGAATTTCATAAACTCGCAGAAAAATATGATCTTTGGATAATTGAAGATGCGTGTCATGCACCTGGTGGGTATTTCATTGATTCAAATGGAATAAAGCAAAACTGTGGTAATGGAAATTTTGCAAATTTGTCTATTTTCTCCTTTCATCCTGTAAAACATATCGCATGCGGGGAAGGTGGAATGATCACAACTAACGATGAAAATTTATACAAATCATTATTGAAGTTGAGAACACATGGGATCACCAAAGATGAATCTACTTATACGAATTCAATTGGATTCGCAGGAGGAAAGGATAGTTATCCTGCTTGGTATATGGAAATGCAGGAATTAGGATACAATTATCGTCTTACTGATTTTCAAGCAGCATTGGGAACCAGTCAACTTAAACGTGCAGATGAGGGAGTTGCATTAAGAAGAAAAATAGCCGAAAAATATAATTCGGCATTTGAAGGCTTGACCTTTATCAAAGGGCAATCAGGAGTTGAAGACGGACATGCTTACCATTTGTACATTATAGAGGTTGAAGACCGATTAGGACTATACAATTATCTGCGTGAGCAGAAGATTTTCGCTCAGATTCATTATATTCCTTGTCATTTAATGCCTTATTACCGTAACTTGGGCTGGAAGAAAGGAGATCTTCCCTATGCCGAAACCTATTACAAAAATTGCATCAGTTTACCAATATATCCAACGCTAAAGGATGATGAGCAAGAATTCGTTCTTAAAAACATTCTCAACTATTATTTAACATGAGTCGATTTATTATCGAAGTAGCAAACACGCATGGGGGAAACATAGAATACTTGAAATCTTTGATAGAAGAGTTTGAAGAATTCAATGATTTTGGTATGAAGTTCCAACCATTACATCCGGATAGAATTGCTTTGAAGGATTACGAGTGGTATCAAGTGTATGAAGAACTTTATTTTGATCCAAAACAGTGGAATATTATCATAAAATTAGCCAGCCAAAGTAAATTAGTGTGGCTTGATTTGTTTGATTCATACGGTGTGGATATTCTAAGAGAGAATTTAGACCTTATACACGGTATAAAATTGCAAGCTTCAGTCCTGTATAATTTGGATGTTTTGTCTGCTCTTGAAGATGTTAACTGCTCGAATTTGAAGCTTATCATTAATGTAAGTGCAATAGAATTAGCCGAAATTAAGGAAAGACTCGGTTTCTACAAAACGAAAATCGGTGCAAAATCCATTCTTATTGAAGTTGGATTTCAAGCATATCCAACAAATCTAGCAGACTCTGGATTAAACAAATTACAAGAACTAAAGGCTAGGTTCGAAAATCCTATTGTCTTTGCAGATCATATCGAAGGTTCGCTACCCGATGCTATTCGTCTACCTTTGATAGCATCACTTTCCGGTGCAGACTACATTGAAAAACATGTAATGCATTCGAAATTAGAAACGAAATATGATCATTTTTCTTCTATTCAAATAGATAAGTTTCGTGAACTTGTCGAAGCCGTTAAAGCCTACGGAGAGCTTTCGTCAAAACCTTTTATTAACAAGAGGGAGATTGAATATCTTGAAAACAGTATTCAAAAACCTATTCTAAATAAAGATTTATCCCCAAGATCTATTGTGTGTTTTAACCAAGACCTCAGTTTTAAGAGGAGTAACCAAAATGGACTATCATATTCTCAATTGCTTGCCCTGCAAAAAGAAAAATGTATAATCAGCAATGAGGTTTCAAATGGTAGTGCATTAAAAAGAGAAAATTTCAAAAAGGCAACTATCGCGACTATTATTGCTGGAAGACTAAAGTCCACTCGTCTTAAAAACAAAGCATTATTGAAAATTGGTAATATTTCATCCATCGAAAAATGTATTCAGAGTTGTTTAAAAATCAAATCCTCGAATTTTACAATTCTTGCTACGAGTACTACAGAACAAGATTCTTATTTGGCTAACTACACGTATCGCCCTAATGTAAAGTTTATTCAAGGGCATCCAGATGATGTTATTCAAAGGTATTTGGATGCTATCGATAAATTTGATGTAGATGTAGTAATTAGGGTAACAGCGGACATGCCTTATGTATCCTGGGAACTAACTGAGTTTCTATTGGACAAACATTTTGAAACAGGGGCTGATTACACGGCTGCAAAAGACTTTGCGGTCGGAACTGTTCCGGAGATCATCAATACTAAAGCATTAAAGGAAGTCAAAAAACACTTTCCTAAAGCAGAGTATTCTGAATACATGACATGGTATTTTCAAAATAACAAAGAGTATTTTAAAATAAATTTTGTGGATCTTCCTGCTGAATACATTCGTGATTACCGATTGACTATTGATTATCTTGAAGATCTTGAAATGATGAATATTCTTCAAGATAATATGGATCAGAAGAATTTAGATGGTAACTTGAAAGATATTTTTGACTTTCTTGACGAATCTCCACAAGTTGTGGCAATTAATGGACATATTGGCTTGACATATAAAACAGATCAGAATTTGATTGATACTTTAAATAGGGTTACGAAAATAGCAAACTGATAATCGAAATGACTGGATATAAGGTACTCAAAAAGCAAGTGTTTTCAAGTTTAGATTACTCCATTGTTCCAATTCGATTTGAAGATCGTCTGGATATTATGAAATGGCGAAATGAGCAAATTTACCACTTACGCCAGGCACAACCTCTGACAGAAGAGGACCAAAATGCCTATTTCGAAAATGTAGTGTATAAATTGTTCGATCAGGAAAAACCAAATCAAATCCTGTTTTCTTTTTTGAAAGAAGGAGTATGCATCGGTTATGGAGGATTGGTTCACATCAATTGGATTGATCGAAATGCTGAAATTTCATTTATCATGAATACGGTTTTAGAAGAAGATTCTTTCTTTGAGAATTGGTCTACTTATCTCAAGTTGATTGAAAAAGTTGCATTTTGTGAACTTAGCCTTCACAAACTTTTCGTTTACGCATTTGACCTTCGCCCCCATCTTTATACCATGCTAAATCAAAATGAATATTTCCTTGATGCAAGACTTAAGGAACATTGTTATTTTGACGGTAAATTCATCGATGTTGTCATTCATTCAAAAATAGCATGAAAATAGGTGTGCTTTGTTCCGGAAATCTTGGTTATGAGATGTTACTCCAACTTTATAAATCTCACCATATTTCCTTTGTACTTACGGACTCGAAATCAATAAATATCATTGATTATTGCTTTGAAAATGACATACCTTTTTTTAAAGGTAATCCTAGAGGTGGTAATTCGAGTATATTTCTTTCGAATAAGGAATGTGATGTGATCTTATCTATAAACTACCTTTTTCTCATTGACGAAGAAATAATTTCACTACCTAAAAAATATGCTATCAATATACATGGTTCTCTTTTGCCAAAATACCGTGGCAGAACACCTCATGTATGGGCAATAATTAACAACGAGACAAAAACCGGAATAACGGCTCACTTAATTGATTCCGAATGTGATACCGGTGATATTATTGATCAAATCGAAGTCAAAATAGACAATAACGACACAGGAGCTACAATTTTAGAAAAATTCAATGATTTATATGGGCCATTAATTGATCGCGTTTTGCTCAAAATAGAAAATAATCAATTAACAAAGATTCCTCAAGATCACTCTAAAGCAACTTACTTTGGAAAAAGAACTCCCAATGATGGAAGGATCGATTGGAATTGGCAAAAGGAACGAATTTTCAACTGGATAAGAGCTCAAGCACATCCTTATCCTGGTGCATTTACATTTATTAAAGGAAAAAAAATAACCATAGACCGAATATCATATATAGATGATGGCTTCAATTTTGCGATAGTAAATGGAACCATTATATCTACCAATCCGTTGAAAGTAAAAACACCTAATGGCGTTGTGAAAATTGAATCATACAGAGAATCAATAGAAGATCTCTTAAATATAAATATTGTTTTAGAATGAAAATTGGAAATTGTGAAATAGGTTATGAGCATCCTTGTTTCATTATTGCAGAGTTATCTGCTAATCACAATGGCAGCTTAGAAACAGCCTTAGAAACTGTACGAGCAGCGAAACGTGCAGGTGCAAATTGTATAAAATTGCAAACCTACACTGCTGATACACTTACAATCGATTGTGAAAAAGACGACTTTATTATTCAATCAGGTTCAATATGGGATGGTAAAAATTATTACCAATTGTATCAAGAAGCCTATACACCATGGGAGTGGCATGAGGAGATTATGAAAACTGCAAAAGAAGAAGGCCTCATCTGTTTCTCGTCTCCTTTTGATCCAACATCAGTTGATTTTTTAGAAAAACTAAATGTACCTGCATACAAGATCGCTTCTTTTGAAATAACCGATATTCCTTTGATCGAATATGTTGCCTCAAAAGGAAAACCTGTAATCATTTCAACAGGGATTGCAACACAAGAAGATATAGAACTCGCTCTCGAAGCGTGTAAACGAATGGGGAATGATCAAATTGCTCTATTAAAATGTACTTCTAGTTATCCCGCTCCTATCGAAGAAGCAAACATGATTATGGTCAAAGATATGGCTGAACGCTTTGGGGTAATTACAGGTTTGTCTGATCATACCATGGGAAGCACCGTCCCTGTTGTTGCTACGTGTTTCGGAGCAAAAATCATTGAAAAGCACTTTATCCTTGATAGAGCAATTGGTGGTCCCGATGCGTCTTTTTCAATGAATGAGCAAGAGTTCACAGAGATGGTGAAAGCATTGCGGGAAGCAGAAAAAGCAATTGGAAAAATAGATTATACCCTTACAGAAAAACAGAAAGCCGGTAAAAACTTTAGTCGCTCTTTGTATGTGGTACAAGATATAAAGGCTGGCGATATCATTACTCAGGAAAATGTACGTTCAATCCGACCGGGATACGGACTGCATCCTAAATATTACCATGAAATAATCGGTAAAAAAGCTACCAAAGACATCGTAAAAGGAACACGATTGAGTTTTGATTTGATTACCGAATAAGCATGTCCACAAAACATCTTTTTTACATCAGCAATTATGTTTCTTTTAATAACTATCTCTCCATTATTTTAATAGAGAAAATTGACCTTAGTGATTGTTTTTTTTATTCACCTAGAACCAAAAAGGATTGCCTCAATACTTCATTAACGTTGAATTTTATTCATTTACCTCCCGTTTATCAACTTGAAAGTAAGTACAATCTATTAAAGATTTTTGCCCATGAAAAGCAGATTTATCAATTTAGAAACTCACTGAACAAACAACTAAAGAATAAAAAATTTATTTTATACCTGCCTCACCTGATTAATTTTAGAGAAAAAATCATTGTTACCTCAAGCAATTGTCAAAATTATTTTTTTGTAGAAGAAGGCTTACCAGCTTACCGAAATGATTTTCAACTGGACAACGCTAATAAAATCGAAAAAATAGGTCCTCTTAGCAATTATAAAAACAAACTCTCAGGAACCTTTGGCAACCACTCCCTCTCTTTTCAGCAGAACGACTTTACTATAAAAAAGATAGAATTTCCTCTTTCTTTTACTAATGAATTTAAAACCATTGTTGCATTTGATTTAAAAAATGGGGATCACGTTATTGCTGTAGATTCACCTCAAGCCTTTGAAAATTCATCAAATTACCTGCTTTCTTTTTTGAAATTGTTGGAATATTTACGAAATGAAAATGTCACTGAATTACACCTCAAATTTCATCCGGATTTTCAATCAAATCAATCCATGACTTCATTTCTAAAGGAACTTGTATCTTCTACGGGATTTATTTTAAAAGAAATTAATTTCAACGTATACCTTGAGGAAGTTATGAGTCATAATATTAAATTGAATTTATATTGCATAGCAAGTAGTCTTTTAATTTACGCAGGACTTTTTGAATCGAATGTTTTTATCTTTGATACTATTCTGAAAGAAAGAGACAAAAAATACAAGGAAGTGAAGCCTATCCTTGAAAATACTATAAAGAAACTTGGTATTAATGTTCACTATTTAGCCATTTAGAAATGAATGTATCGTCTGTTATTGTAACTTACAACGGAATTCAATGGATTGAAAAGTGTATAGAATCGCTTTTAAAAAGCTCGATTAAATTAGACATTATCATTATTGACAACGGGTCCACAGATGGAACTCAATCAATCATTAAACGGTATTCAGAAATTGTGTTTATCCAATCAAAAGAAAATCTTGGTTTTGGAAAAGCTAACAATATTGGTATAAAAAAAGCACAAGAACTAGGAGCTAATTATGTTTTTCTTCTAAATCAAGATGCTTGTGTAGAGACTAATACAATTGAAAGATTGATAAAAATTTCTAATAAAAATCCAATTTTTGGAATTATTAGCCCAATACACTTAAATGGGAAAGGGAATGCTCTTGATATTCGTTTTTCAACCTATATTTCACCTTCAATTAATCATCCAAATTATTCGTTTTTATCAGATCTTTATCTGAGCAATATTAAAGATTATTACGAAGTTGATTTTGTTAATGCTGCTGCTTGGTTACTTACGAAAAACTGTATCGATAAAGTTGGTTATTTTGATCCAATCTTTTACCATTATGGTGAAGATGAAAATTATTGTCACCGTGTAAAATTTCATAAATTTAAAATTGCAATTTGTCCTGATTCAATTATTTATCATGATCGCGATGTCAGGGAATTAAAACCTGATTTAAGTGAAGAATTTTATAAACGACGACTACTGATAGATTACTCAAATCCACTTATTCCTGACACGAGTCATAATTCAAAAGAAGCAGATTTATTAAAACATTACAAGAAATTGCGAATAAAGAATTTGCTGAGATTAAAGTTTAAAAAGGCTAAAGAAAATAACATAATGATTACTTTTTTAATGGATTCCTTTGAAAAAACAAAGATTCAGAGGAATAAAAATAAAATGATCAAATGATCCCTTTGTTCTCAGTATTAATTGCAAATTATAATAATGCTCAATACATTGACGAGGCAATTCAAAGTGTTTTTTCACAAACTTATCAGAATTGGGAAATCGTTATTATAGATGATGTATCAACGGATGATTCCATGGAAGTAATTTCCAAGTATAAAAATGATTCAAGAATTCGTATTTTTAGTAACGATCAAAATTATGGTTGTGGATATACTAAAAGAAAATGCGTTGAATTAGCATTGGGAGAAATTGCTGGTTTTTTGGATCCGGATGACTTTCTTGACAGGAAGGCACTAGAAATAATGGTTGATAATCACAGTAAAAATAAATCTGCCAGCATGATTTATTCGAATTTATTTATTTGCGATGAAAAAATAGATCATTGTGAAAAATCAAACTATGTTCGATCTATTCCAACAGATAGAAGTTATTTAGAAATGAGAGCAGGAATGATTTCACATTTCGCAACTTTTAAAACAGAATTCTATAAAAAGACAATTGGAATAAACGAAAAACTAAAAAGAGCCGTGGATCAAGATTTATATTTGAAACTGGAAGAAGTGGGTTCTTTAAAATTTATTGATATTCCTCTTTATTTCTATCGAATAAATAAAGGAGGGATTTCAACTTGTGAAAATTACAACAAAGCATTTACATGGAATTTATTAACCCGATTTGATGCGTGTGAAAGACGAGCACTAAATATTGAGGATATTATAACTCCAATTGTAGAAAGTGAAGAAAGTATTCGTGATTTTTACGAAAATTCAATAGATTTTAGAATAGGAAATAAAATATTAATTCCTTTTCGGTACATTAAAAAATTGATACAATTATGAAATTAACATCGTTATTTTATAAACTCTTTATAAATTTTTATAATGTTTTTCCTTACAAAAAAAGTCTTTTGTTATTGATCAAGAATATCCCATATTTTAAGAGAGATAAAAATTACAGAGATCTCAAATTCCATAGTATTTTTGAAGTAAATATTAATTCAATTAATAAATCTTTCAAATTATTCAATTGGAATAGTGGTATTGAAACTTCAATTTTTTGGACAGGATTAGAAAATGGAGATTGGGAACCTGAGACAATTCCTGTATGGGTTAAATTATGCAAAAATGCTAATGTTGTTTTTGATATTGGTGCTAATACTGGAATTTATAGCCTTATCGCTAGAACTTGCAATCCAAAAAGCACAATAATTGCCTTTGAACCATCTGATTTAATAATATCAAAATTTAAGTCTAATATGGACATCAATAATTATAATGTGAGATTGGTGGAAAAAGGCATAAGTAATTTATCAGGTAAAAAAGTATTTTATGATGTGGAAAATAATCATCAAACAAGCGCATCATTAGATCCTGATAAATTAAAAAACTTTAAGAATTTCTCTGGAAAAATTCGAGAATATCAAATTGAAACAATTAGACTGGATGATTTCATCATTCAAAATAATCTTTATCCGGATTTAATAAAAATTGATGTTGAACTTCATGAACCAGAAGTTTTAGAAGGAATGGGAAATTATTTAATAAACTGTCAGTCGGCAATTATTATAGAGGTTTTAACGCTTGGTGTTGCAGAAAGACTTAACCACATTTTAAAAAAATCCAATTTTCAATATTTTTCTTTAGAAAAGGATAAAATTGAAAGAGTAAATGAGCTAACACCAAAAGGAGATATTTATAATTATTTATTACTTCCAGAGGGGAAAAAATTAAATGATTTCATTTAGTATAATAATACCAACCTTTAACAGAGCGCCTTTCCTATCTAAAGCAATTGATAGTGTTAAAAAGCAATCTTATAAGGATTGGGAATTGATTATTATTGACGATGGTAGTAAGGATAATACTTCTGAAATTGTAAAAGAATTTTTGAATGACAATCGAATAAAATATTATTATCAAGAGAATGCGGAAAGAAGTGCGGCAAGGAATAAAGGGATTTCTTTGTCATCTGGTGATTTTATCACATTCATGGATAGTGATGAATACATGGATAACAACAGACTAGAAAAATTGCAACTTGCCATTTTAGAAAATAAAAATAAAGTGGCATTATATTTCACGGATATTCGTTTTGAATTTCCGGATTCTTCATTAAACTATATTCGTAGAGGAAAACACTTTTCATTTCCAATTGATCCAAATAAACTCATTCAAACAATTATTGGCAATCCTCAATTTTGTGGTTCAAGGGAAGTTTTTCAAAAACATCTTTTTAACCATGAGCTTACAGTTGGTGAAGATATGGAGCTACTTTTTCGTATTTCACGAGATTATTCGCTTATTTATCTCGAAAACAACGCAACAATAACTGAGATAGAACATGAAAATAGATCTGTTTCCTTTGGAAATCTATCCAATGTAAAACAAATAGAAACCTTCAAATTAATGTTCTCGACTCAACACCCAGCATTTCAAGTTTCGACTTCTTTAAGACGACAAAAGTGGAGTGAAGTCTATCTCAGAGCTTCTTATTATTATATTTTTCACAATAACAGAATTAGAGCAATCTATTCACTGTTGATATCCTTATTTTTCAAGCCGGAAGATAAGTTTAAATTTAAAATGAACCTTTTTATAAAGTTGAGCTTATTCAAAAATTTTGATACTATTAAAAAAATTTTTGTTGGTTAAATGATTAGGGTAATACACGTTATTAGATCATTACATATAGCTGGAGCTGAAAAATTATGCATTGACATCTGTCGAACTCTTAACAAGCATAAAGAAATAGAGGTCTTACTGGTTTCAATGAGTCCCGTTAATCAGTATGAGGAATTTACTTTAGATTTACCACTAAAAATAATAAGTTCAAAGGTATTTCCTTCAATATTCGGAAAAAGTATAATAGAAATTCATGAGTTTAAAAAAGTTGTAGAAGAATTTAAGCCGGATATCATTCACTCTCATTTGTTTTGGTCTGAGTTAATGTCAAGGCAAATTATTTTCCCGAGAGTAAAATACGTTACCCATTGCCATGATAATATCGTAGAGCTAAATAAGTTTTCCATTAAAACGCTTTTTTCGAAAGCACGTTTTACCAAATATTTCGAGCGACATTGGATAATGAGTAAGTATAAAAAATGTAACAATCATTTTATTGCTATTTCAAAAGATACTCAGCAATATTTAAAGGGTGTACTCCCTAATCAATTGAAGAAAAATATTTTTTTGTTAAATAACGCAATTGATTTTGATACCTTTAAGCGTCCTGATAATTTCAAACAAAACCAAGAAAATTCAGTACTGAGAATAATCAATATTGGTCGATTTGCGGAATATAAAAATCAAGAATTTTTATTGGATGTTTTCAGTATTTTGCGAAAAGAAATCCCAAATATTGAATTACATTTTTTTGGAGAAGGAGAATGTTTTGAAAAAGTAAAAAAGAAAGCAGAAAAAATTTCAACTAATATTTTTCTTCATGGCAACGTTAATGATATTCCTTTTCAACTTTGGAATGCTGATATTTACGTTCATGCTGCTTACTATGAGCCGTATGGTTTAGTTTTACTCGAGGCAATGGCAGCAGGGTTACCTGTCATCGCGTTAGATGGAAAAGGTAATCGAGATGTCATCCAACAAGGAGAAAATGGCTATATGCTCAAAGAGCAAAATGCTGAAAAATTTGCTGACCTGGTTTTAAAAGTTTGGAATGATAAACTGTTATATCAACATCTTTCAGAAAATGCCAAACGTTACGCAGAAAAAAATGATATAAATACCTATTCTGAAAAGCTTGTTTACTATTACAAACAGTTGCTCAATTCTAATTAAGTTTAATAGTGAAAGAAGAAAGTAAAAATATCTCATTTCCTCTTGGTGATGTTAGCATGGGTCAAAAGTTAGGCATCTATTACATTGATATGCGACCTGCAATAATTCATTACACAGATAACATCTGGGGTGGTGGAATTGATAATAATGGAGTTCCTTTTCTTCGCAAAGATGATGGTACACCAGTTTATTATGCCGTTAATATTGCTCAATATGGTTTTATTCTACATGCAGACTACCTTACAAATAAATCAACAGAGACGCTTTCCAAACTTAAGAATTGTATAGATAAGCTGGAAGAATTAAAAGAAGAATTAGTAGATTATGCAGTGTGGATGCACCAAGAATATAATAAAAAATACAATATACAACCACCTTACGCTTCCGCAATGGCACAAGGTGAAATTATTAGTTTATATTTAAGATACTATCAAATAACGAGCGAAAAACATTTTCTGACTCAAGCAATAAAAGCATATAATTATCTAAAGATTGAGTTTAAGGATGGAGGAGTTCGTCGATTTGATGAAAATGGTGACTTATGGCTAGAGGAATATCCTTCGGATCCTCCTTCGTATGTTTTAAATGGATTTATTTACGCTGTATTTGGATTATTTGATTTATTTCGTGTCACACAAAATTTGGAAGTAAAAAAAGATATTGATGACTGCCTAAAGACGTTGGTTAAAAATATACACAAATATGATACTGGATTCTGGTCACGATATGATTTGCTAAAAAAAGAGCTTGTCAAATACTATTATCAGAAATCTGTTCATGTTCCTCAATTAAAAGTTCTATATCATTTAACAAAAGAACCTGTATTTCAAGAATATGAAAAAAAATGGTCAAAATCCATTAATTATTTGAATTTCCTTTTTGTTCAAATAATGTATCGGATTCAACCGAGATTGAAGAGGTTAACTGCACCTTTTCTAAATAAAAAAAATCAAATATTACAATTCATATTCTTTTAATAAATTATTGTGAAAGATCGAAATTTAATATTCTTGTGCGAAAGTTATCCTTATGGTCTTGGAGAATTATTTTTGAATGATGAAATGAATTATTTAAGTGAAAAATATAAAACTATATATGTTTTAACAAATATAAATCAAGCCTCAGAGCAAAGAATTACCCCTAAAAATATTATCTGTATCAATTATTCTGATCAAAATAAAATATTAAAATTATTTTATTTCTTGAAAGGTGTTTTTTTTATGCCTTTGTGGTTTGATTTATTTTCGAACATAAAAAATAATAGTAGTAATAATTTTTTTCAAATATTTAAGGAGTTATTTGTTTCATTCATCCATGCAAACTTTATATTGAAAGATTTAAATAACATTTATAAAGCATTTGAATTATATAATTCAAAAGTAACTTTATATTCTTATTGGCATGACTCTAAGTCTTTAGCTATTTGTCTATTTAATAAAACCAAGGAAAAATTTGCACGAGCGCATGGATGGGATATTGACTATACGCGAAATAAAATTCATTTTGTTCCATTTAAAAATTATATAGTACAAAAACTAAGTTTTACATTATGTGTTTCAGAGTATGGACGTAATCTACTTTTAACAAGGGTCTCATCAAAAAATGAAAATAAAATTATTGTTAGTAAATTAGGAGTTCCAATACGTCAATTAAAATTATCAAATTCAAATAATCAATTTATAATTTGCAGCTGTAGCATGATTATCCCACTAAAAAGGGTTGAATTAATAGCAGAATTAATTCATAAATTAAGTTTGACTATTGAAGTAAAATGGATACATTTTGGATCTGGTGTACTAGAAAAAAAAATAATTAAAACCTCAAATTCTTTAGGTATTAATTATGATTTTAAAGGTAATTTAAGAAACTCAGAAATTATTAAGTTTTACAAGGAAAATCACGTTGATTTATTTGTTAATTTAAGTCTTTTTGAAGGGATTCCTGTTAGTATCATGGAGGCGCAGTCGTTTGGAATTCCAGTTTTAGCAACAGATGTTGGAGGAAATTCTGAGATTGTTAATAATCAAAATGGATTTCTGGTTCCTGAAGAAATGAATATTGAATTCATTTCCTCAGAAATAATTAATTATTTAAAATCAGATCATAAAATAAAAAACATTAAGAGAGTTAATTCATACGAAAATTGCCAGTTGAACTATAATTCAAAAACAAATTTCACCAATTTAGTTAAACTACTTACGAATCAAAATGATTAAATTAATCTCGGGTAAAATTGACATAACTCCGAATTTTGGTGTAAGATTAACGGGAATGAATGATAGTCAATTGAATATTGGGATTTACTCCTGTTTAGAAATCAATTTCATCATTCTAACACAAAATAAACTTAAAATATTTATTTTTTCTATTGACACTTTGTTCATAACATCTGATATTAAAGATTGTATAATTAAAAATTTAAAAAATAGATTTGAAAACGTTTCAGAAGATAACGTAGTTATAATTTCTTCGCATACGCATTTTGCTCCCTCTCTTGAAGTTAATCGGACAAATTTAGGAAAATTAGATTTCGCATATTTGACTTTTTTGAAGGAAAGAATTACTTTTTTAATAAATTCTATTAATTTAAATCAATCAAAAAATATTAATATTTCAATTGGAGAAGGAAAAACCGAAAGTCTCACAAACAGCAGGAGAAGAAGGATTCGAAGAATACGCAACTTTTTTAGGTCAGAGATAGCAATGGAACCGAATGAAAAAGGTTTTAAACATGAACAGATAAAAATAATTAAATTTTTGGATAGAGATAACAAAGACGATTTACTCTCAGTAATTTGGTCATTTCCCTGCCACCCTACAAATTTTTTTGATAATAAATTAATTAGTTCAGAATTTCCCGGAGAAATAAGAAATTCAATAAGACAAAAAAGTGATAATGAAAATCTAACAATTTTATATTTACCAGGTTTCGCAGGAGATGTTAGAGCTTCTCCTCCACGAGAAAAGTGTTTATCACGAAAAGTTAGATCTTTATTAGATATTTCTTATCCCGTTAGTTTTTACAGATTTCAAAATGAAAAGCAATATATAAGTTGGGTTAAAAAAATTGAACTGAATTTTTTTTATATATGGAATAAATCTGAGTTAATAGATCTTTCACGTAACGTCTTATACTCGAAACTGATAAAAAAAGAAACTTCATTACTTGGTATTAAAGTCCCAGAGACTGATCATATTTACATAAGAAAGATTGAGATTTTAAAAACTTTTGAGATTTATTTGATTTCTGCCGAAGTTGTATCAAAATATTCCTTGCTCTTTGAAAACATAAAGTCAAGTAAGATTATTTTTTATTCAGGGTATAATGATTTAACATTTGGATATCTTCCTACAGATGAGCAGGTAAAAGAGGGTGGATATGAAAGTAAAGATTATTTTAAAAACTTTTTGGTTGAGGGAAATTTTATTCCAAATATTGAAAAAACAATAGAACAATGGATTCAAGAAGTGAAGTAACTTATATTAAATTTAATCCAAACAATAAAGATCATATAAATTTCCTTATTGAGAATTTAAGGGAGTTTTACTCTGATAAAATAGCACAATGGCAATACCCTATTAATACTAATTATTCAGGTTTATATTTTGGCATAAGGTATAAGAAATTAATAGCATGTCAGGGAATGATCCCAATTCAAATAAATTACCGAAACAATATAATTATGTCCGCAAAAAGTGAAACTTCATTTTTACTATCTGATTACAGGGGAAACGGATACTTTGAACAATTATACGAATTTTCCATGGTCAACCTGAAAAAAGATAAAATAGACATGGTATGGGGTTTTACAGCACTCTCTAAATTATGGAAAAATAAACTTAAATTCGAAGTATATGATAAAATAATTAAAGAGTCTGAAATTATCATTTCTCCATTTTTGGAATTAAAATTAAATTTTTTATCAAAATATCCGATAAAAAATAAGGTTTTCCATGCTGCTAAATTGATTCCTCTTTTCTTTAGAAGAAAGACAACTAGTGCCGAAAAACTGAACATAGTTTTAAATGAAATTAGCGAAACAAACTATGATATTAAAATGTCAGATTTTTATCAAAGATGGTCTTCATTAAACAAAAATTTTATTTTCATTGATTACAATATGAATTTTTTAAAATGGCGAATCTTCGGTAACCCAATTTTAAACTATAAAATAGTTGCGCTAACAATTAAAAATGAAATCGTTAGTATTGCCATATTAAACTTTCATAAAGATAAAGTTTACCTGTTGGATATACTTGTGTTAGATGATTCTAAACTAGATTGTACCATTCAAACTATTATAAATTATATTAAAAAGAAAGGATACCCTAAACTAATTTATTGGGCAACATCATTAAATAGTTATGCAAATTCTATACACAAGGCCTTTGAAAAAAAAGGTGGAAGATATCGTTACAATGATAATATGAATTTTGTCATCAGGAGACAATTGAACAATAATTTAATTTCTGAAAAAATAGAAGATTATTATATAAACGGATTATGGACAGAAGGATTTAAAATTTAGTTAAAAATCAAATTAATTTCTTGAAAACACTATTAATTTTATCCTATTATTTCCCACCGTGCACATTAACAGCATCAAATCGTATTTTAAGCTGGGCTAATCATTTACATACATTTGGCTATTATCCTATTATTATTACGAGGAAATGGGAAAAAGATGTTTTGAAACTTGAAGATATGTCTCATTCAACATCTCCTAAAATTGAAATTTTAAAAAATGAATTTTATGAAGTGCATTATCTTCCTTACAAAGGGAGTATAAAAGATAGACTTTATGAGTCTGGCAAACTTCCTTTAATAAGGAAAATGTTATCATTCTATGAATTGGTAGCAAACAACTTCACATTAAAGACATTAACTTATGAAAATATTTATAACCATTCTCGAAACATTATAAAATCAAATAATATTAAAAATGTGTTGATAAGTGGTGCTCCCTTTCAGTTATTTCATTTTGGTTATAAACTAAAACGCGAATTTGATCATATAAAATGGATTGCAGATTACAGAGATGATTGGAATACGTCAGATATTTTCATAAATAAAGGAATATTAAAACAATTCGTAGGAAAACTGGAGTCAAAATCAGAAAAACGCTGGTTAAGTAATGCAGATTCAATAATTAGTATTTCTGATTATTATAGTGAGAAAATCGGTTGTTTTTTAAATAAACCCCATCATACAATTTACAATGGCTTTGAAAAAATAATTAATTATAAAAAAGACCTAACTTATCGAGATGAGTTTAAAATTCTTTACAATGGATCTTTATACTCCACTCAACCCGTTGAAAAATTTATATTAATGCTCAATAACATTCAAGAGAGGATAAATTCCAAAATCAAAATTCATCTTCAATTCATAGGAGTTGGAATTGATGAAGTTCAAGAAAACAGGATTTTGAAATTAGTACCGAAAGTGAATTATAAAATAACAACAACTGCACGAATAAATAAAAACGAGGTATTGAACAAACAAATTCAAGCTGATCTTTTATTGATGATTTCACACGAGGGATTAAAAGGAATTCCTTCCAGTAAGGTATTTGAATATTTGAGTTTAAAAAAACAATTCCTTGTATTTCCCAATGACTTCGACATACTTGAAAAAATTTCCTTAGAATCAGGTTTAGGTATTATTGCTAGCAGTGAAGACGAATTAGTGTCTACACTGAATAGAATAACCGAATTTAAAAATTCTGAGTCTAAAGAATTTTCATTCGATATAGAAAGGATAGAAAAATTTTCAGTAATTAAGCAGGTAGAAAAGTTATCAAAATTATTAAACTAATTCAATTTCAATGAAATTTCACTCAGAATGTCTTGTTTGTAAAAGTAAAAAGTTAAAAGATTTGGTTACCTACAAAGATGCATATTTAACTAAATGCAGCGAATGTTCATTCGTTTTTTCAAGAAAAATTCCTTCTTCTGAAGAATTGGAATTACATTATGAAGGATATTCTCGTAACGATTATTTATCACCAATTACCATAAAACGATACAATGAATTATTAGATTTTTTTGAAAAATTTCGAAATACCGGTAAATTATTGGATGTAGGTTGTGGGATTGGTTATTTTTTGGAGGAAGCTAAAAAAAGAGGTTGGGAAGTTTATGGAACAGAGTACACAGATGCAGCATTAGAAATTTGCGAGAATAAAGGTATTATAACGAATAAAGGAGAATTAGATCCAAAAAATTACTTGTATGAAAGTTTTGATATAATTACCAGTTTTGAAGTAATTGAACATATCAATAATCCAAAAGAGGAAATTGCAAATTTTTATAATATATTGAGAAAAGGTGGTTTGGTTTATATTACAACACCCAATTGGAATTCATTATTGCGCTTTCGTTTAAAATCAGCATATAATGTTATTTCTTATCCCGAACATTTAAGCTATTATACGAGACGAACATTATCTCGATTGTTTACAAAGTCTGGATTCAAAAAAGTAAGAGTTGAAACAACCGGAATAAGTCTTACTCGTTTGAGAACTAGCCGAGGTTCAAGTAACCAAGAATTTATTTCACGAGATTCTGATGATGAAATATTAAGGAATAATTTTGAAAAAAATATTTTTCTCAGAATTACAAAAAAGGTAGTAAATTCATTTTTAACTGTTTTTGGTGTTGGAGATAGTTTAAAAGGATGGTATATAAAGTTGTAATTTTTTATAAGATTTCCTGATCATGAATATGATAAGAATTATTTTGATTGTTATTTTTATTATGTCTTTTAGATTGTATTCTCAAAGTTCTATCAATCAAATTGATAGCATTGCTTTTTGGTATTCTTCAGATAGTGTAAATATTGTTGCTGGTTTGGTTTCTAATTGGTTTGACAAGAGTAGCAACGGTAATAACGCTAGTCAAATAACAAGTACTAAACGCCCCTTGTATTTTACGAATGACTACAGAATAAATGGGCAATCAAAATTAGTTTTCGATGGTAGCAATGATTTTTTTGATTTACCCGTTAATTGTATGCCAAACCAAAATTACACATTATACACAATTGTTAAACCGACAAATTTAACAGGATTTAGAACAATTATTGCCCGTGCTTATCAATCAGCTAGATTTGTATTCAGATTCAATGGTACAAATTATGAATCAATTGTAAATTTAATCAACCAAGGTGCAATCAATCAAAATAATAATCAATTTTTTCTTATCAAATCTTTGTATAATAGTCAATCTAGAAAGCTTACAGTTAATAACTTTTCGTCAACAATTAACCAATCTGGGGTAATTGTATATAATTCAATAGACTTACCGACAATTGCTTGCTTAAAGAAAAATACTGGTGCTACAGCAAATCATTTTCAGGGAGAAATGATGGAAATCATCATGTTTAATAAAGAGTTAAATTTGTCTGAACAACAAATGGTTGAAACTTACTTATCAAATAAATACGCCCCACCAGTCAATCTTGGAGTTGATATTTCGATTCCATACGGTTTTTGTAATATTCCTCTTTCTAGTCCCAAATATTACGCTTCTTACTTATGGTCAACAGGCCAAACTGATTCAACAATAGTTATAAATGAACCAGGTGAGTATTGGTTAGAAGGGGTGGATATCTTTGGAAGAACATCACGAGATACCATTGAGGTATTCAGACCACCATATAATGATGTACAACTCCAAAATCAACTCGTTTGCTTCAATCAACCAGATACTATTACAGCAAACCTCCCCCAAGGAAACTATTCCTTCGTCCAATGGTCTGATGGAAACACAAATCCTATCCGAGAATTAAATCAAAATGAAACCATTTCCTACACGGTTACAGACAGCTTGAGTTGCACACGAACTTCCAATCTGGCAACAATAACTATAGACAACTCCCTCGAAAATATCTCTTTGGGCCTTGATACCAACCTATGCTCGGGCAACACCATTCAGCTTGTTCAAGACACAAGTGAAATAATCTCTTGGTTATGGAACACAGGAGATACCACAGAAACATTAGCAATAGACACCTCGGGAATTTATCAACTGGAAGTTACGAATAGTAATAATTGTTCCAACAGAGATACCATCCAAGTTACCGTTATCGGAACATCACCTACTTTGCAATATACGTTCACAGATAGCCTTTGCCAATTTATTGAGGGGCAGTTCTCAGACAATAGCTTTGTAGCAAATGGTAACGGTACCATAAACAATAAAACATGGTCTATCAGTGAGGGTTCGGTCTATTCGGGTAGTACAGGCACTTTTGCAATAGATACAGCAGGAACGTTCAACGTTACACTACTCGTAGAAACGATAGAGGGCTGCAGCAGTTCCACCACATTCCCACTCACCGTCTACCCCAAACCCATTCTCTCCTTCACCACCCAAAACTATTGTCCGTACGATGCGGTAGCTTTTACACCAGCCAACTCTACATTCTCAATTCTAAATTCTACATTTTGGGACTTTGATGACAACACCACAAGTAACAGTTCAAACCCAATTCATGTTTTTGGAACCACCGGCACCTACAACGTTTCCCTACAAGCCCAAGACATCAACGGCTGCCGAGATACCGTAACTCAAGCAGTTTACATCCAACCCGCTCCAGTGGCAGCGTTTTCGTGTATCAATACTTGTGAAGAAACAGAGGTGAATTTTACAAACAACAGCAACATTTCAGATACCTTCAACATTACCACCAACACTTGGACATACGGCGATGGAACGCAAGCCATCAATCCAAGTTTCCAAAAGATTTATGCGGATGCAGATACATTTGATGTGCAATTAATCGTTACAGCCAACAATGGGTGTCAAGATACATCCATGCAAAGTATCATCATTTATCCGCGTCCAACATTGGGTTGGCAAGTTGGCCCTACCTGTAAAAACACTTGGACAACTTTTGAAAACCTTAGTTCGGTTTCTGTTGGCAACATCGCCCAAACAAATTGGTTGGTGAATTTACAATATCCCTTAGAAGGCGGCAGTTCAGCTTACCAGTTTGTGACGACCGGCGTTCAATACTTGAATTTAACCTCAACAACCGATAATGGTTGTTATAGAGATACACTAATCATCGTAAACGTGCAACCCGAAATCAATGCGGCTTATACCGTAACGCCTCAAACCATAGTTGCGGGAGTTCCAACTACCTTTACTAGCACCAGCACAGGAGCAACACAATACACCTGGAACCTTGGAGACACTAATCCAATCCAAACTACCAATTCAGAGCCTGTTGAGATACCGGGTTTTGATCCAACGCTTGTAGGAGATAGTATTCAAACATCCTTAATTATCGAAAATACAATCGGTTGCCGAGACACCGCAACGCAATACATCAAGGTGTACGAACCACGAATTGATTTGGCAATAACCCAATTATTCGTTCAAGACCTAAACGGTTTCTACAAAGTTGGCGTGGAACTTCGTAACCAAGGCTTTGTGGAAATCACCAAAACGGATTTATTGCTCAAAATGTATGGTTCAATACCAATTATGGAAACCGAAACCGAAAGTTTGGCACCAGGCGAAAGTCGAATTTACTTGTTCAATGCAAGTCCATCGGCTTATATTTCCACCCAAGACAACGAAACGAGTTATTTATGCGTGGAGGCGACTTCCTACAACGATTTTCAACTCATCGAAACGAAATTAAGTAATAACATTGCTTGTCTTAACACGGAAGGAGAGAATTTCGTTTTACTGCCTATTTACCCCAACCCAACCAACGATGACATTACCTACACGCTCGTCGTTTCCGAAGAATCTACGATTACCATGTCCTTAACGGACGAAACCGGTCGCATCGTGCAATCCAGCACCGAGCTATTCGCCTCCGGTCTCCACACGCCAACCCTTTCCATGCGCAACCTCCGCGCCGGCGTGTATTATTTCCAAATGTCCGATGGATTGAACTCCAAAACAGTGAAAGTTTTAAAGAACTAGGCTGTGATTTTCAAAATTTCAACACTCTAAATTCTGCATTCCCTCAAAAACTCCTGCACTTCACCACAAATCTCTTGAACCTCTTCTATTTCCATCTCCACGTATAAAGGTAACCTTACCAAACAATCCGAAAAACTTTCGGCATTAGGTAATTGAATAACTTGATGATTTCGATCGAGATAATACTTTGACTGATGCAAGGCCTGGTAATGAAACGAGAGCTGAATATCTTTTTTAGCCATAAAACGAATCAAATCATCTCTAGTTTCTTTTGAGTTACAGACCACAAAGAATCCATGACCATTTGATTGCGAATGACTTGGAATTTTTGGTATGTCAATTAAATGTGATTCAATAGTTTCAAATTCTTTAAAATACGCATTCCAAATCTCTAGTCTCTTATTCTGAATTAAATCAAGATTTTCCAGTTGAGCAAACAAATAGGCTGCTG
>JACCDP010498976.1_pt1 | contig 29714 bp, 28 predicted proteins | sample 7445841 | NCBI WGS metagenome assembly JACCDP01 (sample SAMN15323441, study PRJNA562643) | freshwater metagenome | isolation source: river surface water | place: USA:Blue River Watershed | collected 2017-08-17 | reverse complement strand
TCAGCGCAAAACCCGCTGACGTGACGCATGAGTGGTTTGTGATTGACGCCACCGACAAGGTGCTCGGACGGATTGCCAGCGAAGCAGCCCTCCGTTTACGCGGCAAGCACAAAGCCATTTATACGCCTCACGTCGATACCGGCGACTACATCGTCGTCATCAACGCATCCAAAATCCGTGTCACGGGCAACAAAGCCCTGGACAAGATGTACCACCGCCATTCTGGCTACCCTGGTGGCATCTCCAGCATCAACTTCCGCGACATGCAAGCCAAGCACCCTGGCCGTGCATTGGAAAAAGCGGTCAAAGGCATGTTGCCCAAAGGTCCTTTGGGTTTCGCCATGATCAAAAAGCTCAAGGTGTACGGCGGAGCCGAGCATCCCCATACGGCCCAACAGCCTAAAACGCTGGACATCTAAGGAGCTATGAAATGATTGGTGATTGGAACAATGGCACCGGCCGTCGCAAATCCAGCGTCGCCCGCGTGTTTCTCAAAAAAGGCTCAGGCCACATCAAGATCAATGGCAAAGACATCGCCGAGTACTTCGGTCGTCAAACATCCATCATGATCACCAAACAACCGTTGTTGCTGACCCAGCACGGCGAGTCGTTTGACATCCAGATCAACGTGCAAGGTGGCGGTGAATCCGGCCAAGCGGGCGCTGCCCGTCACGGCATCACCCGCGCTTTGATCGATTACGACGCATCCCTCAAGCCCGTGCTGTCCGCAGCCGGTTTTGTCACCCGCGATGCGCGTGAAGTGGAACGTAAAAAGGTCGGTTTGCACGGCGCTCGTCGCCGCAAGCAGTTCAGCAAACGCTGATCTTTGGGAACCCTTGGGGGTTCCTCAAGCCGCTGGAGGCCTGGCCCCGGCGGCTTTTTTCTGGGTGTTTGTATAACCTTGCTTCGGTTATTGTTGACTGAAATACGTTACTATTCACCCCATCTGAAGAACCACTCGTTTTGGAGCTCGCCATGAGTGCATTAGCCGAATCCCTGCCCACCGCCATGCCAGAACCCATTGTTTTCACCGACAGTGCTGCTGCCAAAGTGGCCGATCTGATCGCTGAAGAAGGCAACCCCGATTTGAAACTGCGCGTCTTTGTGCAAGGCGGCGGATGCTCTGGCTTCCAATACGGCTTCACCTTCGACGAAATCACCAACGAAGACGACACCACCATGACCAAGAACGGCGTGTCCTTGCTGGTGGACGCCATGAGCTACCAGTACCTGTTGGGCGCAGAAATTGACTACAAAGAAGACTTGCAAGGCGCTCAGTTCGTCATCAAGAACCCCAACGCCACGTCCACCTGCGGTTGCGGTTCATCCTTCTCTGCTTAAGTTTTTTTACCCCTCCAAAAGGCCGCACTGCGGCCTTTTTTCATGGGGGTGCCGAAACATCAAGCAGGGTAGATGGCCCCCAAAACCCGCGGACCGCGAGCCCCGGTGACGGCTGGCAAATTGCCAGGCATGTTCAGGAGGGTTTGCCGCGCTAACCATGCAAAGGCCGCTGCCTCCACTTGCAAAGGCGGTAAACCATGTTTTTCAGTAGACGCCACGTCTACCGCGGGCAATGCTTGGCTGAGCAAGGACATCAGGTGCTGGTTGTGAGCGCCGCCACCACACACCAGCAAGCGCTTGGCCGTGGGTGCGTGGCGCAGCACCTCTTGTGCACATGTCTGCACGGTCAGTGCGGCCAAGGTGGCTTGCACGTCTGCTGCCGACAAACCAAGTGCGGCATTCAAATGCCCCTGCAACCAGTCGGCGTGGAACAGATCTCGACCCGTGCTTTTGGGCGGTGGCGCATGAAAAAACGGGTCTTGCAAGAAGCGACTTAACAAGGCTTGGGACACGCGGCCAGAGGCTGCCCATTGACCAAGGTGGTCATAGGCCTGGCCCAGATGCTGATGGCACCACAGGTCCATCAACACATTGCCCGGTCCACAATCAAAGCCCAATACCTTGTCGGTTTGCAAGATGCTGATGTTGCTCATGCCACCAAGGTTGAGCACCGCCAAAACTTCGCCGGACAAGCCAAAAACAGCTTGGTGAAAGGCTGGGACCAAGGGCGCGCCTTGCCCGCCTGCCGCCACGTCGCGTGAACGGAAATCGGCCACCACCTTGATGCCTGTTTGCTCGGCCAGCAGCGCCGGGTTGTTCAATTGCAAGGTGTAGCCCACACCGTCGTGCAACTGGGGTTGATGCCGCACGGTTTGGCCATGAGCGCCAATGGCTGCAATGGCTTGTGCTTGGTTGTTTGTTGTTCGCAACAGACTTTGAACCGCTTGGGTATAGAGCGCCACCAAGGCATTGGACGACAAGGCTGCCAAATGCAGTTCATTGGGGCCCGATTGATTCAGTTGCAAAAAATCTTGGCGCAGTGTGGGGGGCATGGGCAGCGCCACATGCGCCAAGCAATGAAAGCCTTCAGCAGTATCCACCAGCACCGCGTCCACACCATCCAACGAGGTGCCGGACATCACGCCTATGTACAGCGTGCGCATCGAAAAGATCAGGGGTTGGTGTTGGCAAAGGCAACAGCGGAGGCGGTCAGCTGTTGTGCCACTTCTTTGGCTTGCAGATTGAAACGTTCGCGTGCATGGGCTGGCACAGGAATGGTTTCGCTTTGACGCGCCAATTGCATGGGGTCTTGATGCCGTCCGTTGACACGGAATTCGAAATGCAAATGCGGCCCGGTGGCCCAGCCGGTAGCGCCCACCAAACCAATGGTTTGACCCTGCGCCACGCTTTGACCTCGCTTCACCAGTACCTTGCTGAGGTGGGCATAGACCGTGCTGTGGCCGTTGTTGTGTTTGACCACCACCGCGTTGCCGTAACCACCTTTGTTGCCCGCACTCTCCACCACGCCCATGCCCACGTTGCGCACCGGCGTGCCTTGCGGGGCCGCGTAGTCCACACCCAGATGGGCACGCCACTCTTGCAAGATCGGGTGAAAGCGCATTTTGAAGCCACTCGTCACGCGTGAGAACGCCAAGGGTGAGGCCAAGTAGACACGGCGCAAACTCTGACCATCCAAGCTGTAGTAGCCACCAGGCTTGTCTGTCGCCTCTTGGAACCACATGGCTTGGAAGGACTTGCCTTTGTTGACAAACTCGGCGCTCAAAACGCGGCCGGGCTTCAAGACCTCGCCATCGGCTTCCAAGCTTTCGTAGCTGACCGTGAAGCGGTCGCCTTTGCGCAGCGAGCGGTGAAAGTCGATGTCGCCCGCAAAGATTTCGGCCACCTGCATGGCGATGCTGTCGGGGATGCGAGCGTCATCGGTGGCCGCAAACAGAGAGCTTTGAATCAGCCCGCCGGACAAACGAACCGAGGCTTTCAGTGGGGCGCTGTCGCGAACCGCGCTGAAGCCCTGCTCGGTTTTTTCGATGACCAGGCGTTGGAACTCGGCGTTGCTCTCTGTCGTCCAGCGCACGGTGAGCTTGAGCAAATGTTGGTCTTCGTCCGCTTCGGCGTTCAACATGCGGCCAGGGCGACCGAGCAAGTTCTCGCGCACCAAAGGATTGCTGCGTAAAAAGTCAGCGGCCGCTTTGTCTGACAGCCCCAAACGCTTGAGCAAACTGTCGGCGGTGTCGTTGGAGCGGGAAGTGTCAGACCTGTACATGCGCATGTCACTGGCGCTGAGGCTTTGAATTTGTCCGTCAGTGGCCAGGGTAGACACCGCTTCAACCAGTTGTTTGATCTGAACCGGTTGCTCCAACGTGCTCAAACCTGCCACCGCAAAAGCGCCACCAGCACCCAGCATCATGAGTGCGCCAATGCGCAACACCCAGGTGCGAGCCTGAGGTGTGTGCTGGGTCGAATCTGATGCAGACAGGTCTTGCAAAACGGGTTCCTGAACATGAAAGAGGGTCGGCACGCCAAGCTTGGCGCTTTAGAATGGGTGCTTCTGTGGTTGGATCAGCGCTCAAAGCGTCCTCAGGCCACGGGGGGTGCAGTATACAGGCCAAAACAGCCCCTGAAAAAATCGAAAAGACTTATGAATCAAGCACCTGAAACACAAACCTCACTGTCTGCAAGCATTCAGCACGCCTTGAGCGTTTCGCGTCGGGGCTGTGAAGAATTGCTGCCGCAAGATGAGTGGGTGAAAAAGTTGCAGCGTTCAGAAGCCACGGGCCAGCCTTTGCGCATCAAGTTGGGCTTGGACCCGACCGCACCAGACATTCACATTGGCCACACCGTGGTGCTGAACAAAATGCGTCAGTTGCAGGACTTGGGCCACCAAGTCATCTTTTTGATAGGCGACTTCACCTCGATGATTGGTGACCCTTCAGGGCGTAACAGTACCCGCCCAGCGCTGACGGCCGAACAAATCAAGGCCAATGCCGATACTTATTACAAACAAGCCAGCATGGTGCTGGACCCGGCCAAAACCGAAATTCGCTACAACAGCGAATGGAGCGACCCGCTGGGCGCGCGCGGCATGATTCAGCTGGCGGCCAAGTACAACGTGGCCCGCATGATGGAACGCGACGACTTTCACAAACGCTTTCACAGCGGCCAATCCATCAGCGTGCACGAGTTTTTATACCCCCTCATGCAAGGCTATGACAGCGTGGCCTTGAAAAGCGACCTGGAGTTGGGCGGTACCGATCAGAAGTTCAATTTGCTCATGGGCCGTCATTTGCAGCAGGAGTATGGCCAAGAACCGCAGTGCATCTTGACCATGCCCTTGCTCGAAGGCCTGGATGGTGTGGACAAAATGTCCAAGAGCAAAAACAATTACATCGCCATCACCGAAGAAGCCAACACCATGTTCGCCAAGGTGCTGTCCATCAGTGACACCTTGATGTGGCGTTGGTTCACCTTGCTGAGTTTTCAAAGCTTGGAAGCGATTGCTGCATTGAAGGCTGAAGTGTCTGCTGGGCGCAATCCGCGGGACGCCAAAGTGATGCTCGCCAAAGAAATCACCACCCGTTTCCACAACGCCGCTTTGGCTGATGCGGCTGAACAAGACTTTGTGAACCGCAGCAAAGGCGGTATTCCCGATGTGATTCCAGATGTCCATTTGAGCGGCGCACCGCTGGGCATTGCCGCCTTGTTGAAAGCGGCGGGTTTGGCACCCTCGACCAGCGAAGCCAATCGCTTGATTGAGGGTGGTGGTGTGCGTATTGAAGGCAGCGTGGTCAGCGACAAAGCCCTGAAGCTCGAAGCAGGCGTGCATGTGCTGCAAGTGGGCAAACGCAAATTCGCACGCGTGCATTTGAGTTGAAGCCTGACACGCTCACTTGACAATACAGGCCATGAACTTGTTCAGCAAGATGTCCCCGAAAACCCTGCTGTGGGCCTCGGTGGTCGTGGCCATCATCACCATCGTGATGAAAACCATGGCTTGGTACATCACCGATTCGGTGGGCTTGCTGTCCGACGCCATGGAGTCGTTTGTGAATTTGGCCAGCGCCATTTTTGCGTTGGTGATGGTCACCGTGGCGCAACAGCCGGCCGATGAAGAACATCCTTACGGCCATCACAAGGCTGAATACTTCTCTTCGGGCTTTGAAGGCATTCTCATCATGGGTGCCGCAGCCGCCATCATCTGGGCCTCCGCACACCGCTTGTTCGACCCCCAGCCTGTCGAGTCTTTGGGTTGGGGCTTGGCCTTGTCCGTGGCCAGTTCAGCCTTGAATGGTTTTCTGGCTTGGGTGATGTTTGGTGCGGCCAAGGTGCACCGCTCCATCGCCTTGGAAGCCGATGCCCGGCATTTGGTCACCGATGTCTGGACCTCCGGCGGCGTGGTCATCGGTCTGACGCTGGTTTATTTCACAGGCTGGTTGTGGCTGGATGCCTTGGTGGCCATGGGCGTGGCGCTGAATATTTTGAAAGAGGGTGTGGCGTTGATTTGGCGCTCATCTCAGGGCCTGATGGACGAGGCGGTCGAGCCTGAAGTGTTGGCGCAAATCAGAGCCGTTCTTGATGACTTTGAGCACATGCGTGGTGAGGTGCACATCATTCGTTTTGACCATGTGGTGTCACGCCGTGCTGGGCAACGTCGGTTTGTGGACATGCACATGCACATGCCCTCAAGCTGGTCTTTGGGCCGCGCGGCCGCCTTGCGCACCAGTGTCGAACAAGCGCTGATGAGTGCGGTGCCCGGTTTGCGGGCTTCCATCCAATTGCTGCCCAATGATGTGGAAGCGCATTTCGATGATGTGCGGGATTTGAAGTAGCGCATTCACCCTTGCTTGCAAAGTGTGGGTTGATAATCAACCATGTCTTCATCTTTCAAATCACTTTCCCTCTCCCCCGAAACCCTCAGCAACCTCGATCAACTCGGTTACACCGAGATGACGGCCATTCAAGCGGCGAGCTTGCCGCTGGCATTGGCGGGCCAGGACTTGATTGCCCAAGCCAGCACGGGCAGTGGCAAAACAGCAGCCTTTGGCCTGCCCTTGGTGGAGAAGCTCACGGCCAATTTCCATGCCGTGCAAGGCTTGGTGATGTGTCCCACACGAGAATTGGCAGACCAGGTGACCACGGAAATTCGCCGTCTCGCCAGAGCCACGGCCAACATCAAAGTGGTCACTTTGTGTGGTGGCGTGGCCTTGCGCGGACAAGAACAAAGTCTGCAACATGGCGCGCATGTGGTGGTGGGCACACCGGGGCGTATCTTGGACCACTTAACGCGCGGCAACCTGCGCTTGGATTCCGTCAAAACCTTGGTGCTCGACGAGGCTGACCGCATGCTGGACATGGGCTTCTTTGACGACATGAAGCAGCTCATTCAACAATGCCCGCCCAAGCGACAAACCTTGTTGTTCTCGGCCACCTACCCCGAAGGCATTGCCAAGCTGTCTGCCCAGTTCATGCGCGAGCCGCAAACGGTCAAAGTGCAAACCGTGCACCAGCCCGACAAAATTCGCCAAGTGTTTTACGAGGTGCGTGAAGACGAACGCTTGCACGCGGTGTCTTTGTTGCTGAACCATTTCAAACCCGAGTCCACCTTGGCGTTTTGCAATACCAAGCAGCTATGCCGCGAATTGCTCTCGGTGTTGCAAGCCCAAGGTTTTGATGCATTGGCTTTGTATGGCGAGCTGGAGCAGCGCGAGCGCGATCAAGTGCTGGTGCAGTTTGCCAACCGCTCATGCTCGGTGTTGGTGGCCACCGATGTGGCGGCGCGTGGTTTGGACATCAGTCAGCTCAATGCCGTCATCAACGTGGACGTGACGCCCGATGCTGAATTGCATATTCACCGCATTGGCCGCACCGGCCGCGCTGAAGCGCAAGGCTTGGCGCTGACCCTGGCCAGCTTGGATGAAATGGGTGCTGTGGGTCGAATTGAAGTGATGCAAGGACAAGCGTCGCAATGGGCCCCCTTGGCCGAGTTGACGCCTGCCGCAGGCCAAGCGCTGCAAGCCCCGATGCGGACTTTGCAAATTGTGGGTGGACGCAAAGAAAAAATCCGCCCCGGCGATGTCTTGGGCGCCATGACCGGCGAAGCCGGCTTCAGCGCCGATCAAATCGGCAAGATCAATGTGAATGAGTTTTCCACGTATGTGGCGGTGGACCGTGCCATTGCCGCATCCGCAGTGGAGCGTTTGGCCAAAGGCCGCATCAAGGGCAAAACGGTGCGCGTGCGTTTACTAGACGAAGCGGCTTATCAACGATAAGGGTTGGGGAAACCCAAACCCGCCAAGATGTCTGCTTCACGCGCTTCCATGGCGTGGGCGTCTTTCAAGGATGTTTCATGGTCCCAGCCTTGGGCGTGCAAACAACCGTGCACCAGCAAATGCGCGTAATGTGCCGCCAAGGTTTTGCCTTGTTCTTTGGCTTCTTTGGCAACCACTGGGGCGCACAACACCAAGTCGGCCATGACCACAGGCGTCTGGGCGTAGTCAAAAGTCAAGACATTGGTGGCGTAGTCTTTTTGTCGGTAGCTGGCATTCAAGGCGCGTCCTTCATCCATGCCCACGATGCGCACCGTTATTTCCCCGTCGCGGCTCAAAGCATGGCGCAAATACTTTTGCACAGCATGGCGTGGCAGCGCTGCGCGGTGTCTGGCTGTGTAGGGAATGTCTGCAAATTGCAAAGACAAAGAAAGCTGTGGCAGCGCCATCTCAAACTGCTTTGCGTTGCTTGTCGTAAGCGTCGACGATGCGTGCTACCAAAGGGTGCCGCACCACGTCTTTGCTGGTGAAGTGGGTGATGGCAATGCCCGGCACGCGGCGCAACACGCGTTCGGCGTCCACCAAACCGCTGGGCGCGCCTTTGGGCAAATCGATTTGACTCACGTCGCCGGTGATGACGGCTTTGGCCCCAAAGCCAATGCGCGTGAGGAACATCTTCATTTGCTCGGGCGTGGTGTTTTGTGCCTCGTCCAAGATGATGAAGGCGTTGTTCAAGGTGCGACCGCGCATGAAGGCCAGCGGGGCGATTTCCAAGGCACTGCGCTCGAAGGCTTTTTGCACCTTGTCAAACCCCATCAGTTCGTAGAGTGCGTCATAAAGCGGGCGCAAATAGGGGTCGACTTTCTGACCCAAATCACCGGGTAAAAAGCCTAATTTTTCGCCAGCTTCGACAGCCGGGCGGGTCAGGATGATGCGCTGCACGGCGCTTCGTTCCAAGGCGTCTACGGCGCTGGCCACGGCCAAATAGGTTTTGCCGGTGCCGGCTGGGCCAATGCCAAAGGTGATGTCGTGCTGCGCGATGTTGTCCAGGTAAACGCTTTGCGTGGGCGTGCGCGCTCGCACGTCATTGCGGCGGGTGGCCAACACCAAACTGCCGTCTTCGCGCACGGGCATGTGGTCGTCGCCGGCCAGCATCAACTGCACTTGCTCTTTGGGGATCGATTTGCCTGCCCGCTCATACATGGCTTGCAAAACTTCCAAGGCCCGTTCGGCCTTGGCTTTGTGGCCGTCGATTTTGAATTTCTCGTGGCTGTGCGCAATTTTGACTTCGAGGGCCAACTCGATCGTGCGCAGGTGTTCGTCCAAAGCGCCGCAAAGATGCCCCAAACGTGTGTTGTTGGCGGGGGAAAAAGTGTGGCGAAGAATCAAGCTGTGGGCCCGTATTGCATCTCGCCATTGCCAAAGGACCAATTCTCTTTGGCCACTTCCACCAAGCTGATGAACACATCTTGCTGGCGCATGCCCAGTTCTTTAGACACATCATCGGCAATACGACGATAGAACGCTTTTTTCAATTCAATGCTGCGACCCGCATTCAAGGTGATTTGAATGAAGACGATGTTGGCGCTGTATTCAATGCCCAAATAACTGTGGGCCACGTTCAATTCGCTGCCCTCATGCGTGGTGATGATTTGGAACTTGTCGTCAGCGGGGACGTTGATGACTTCAATCATGGCGCGGTAAACAATCTCACCAACAGCCTTGCCAAATCCAGGCGGGTGGGTGTTTGCGTGGTCGATTCTGACGAGGGGCATGCAGGTGCTTTCAAAGGGTATACAAACGTGAGCGCAAAGCATAACGCAAGCCCTGTTGGCCTCTTCGAAAGCAGAACTTGCTGTGGCCTGATAATCCACTCGAACAACTGAAGCAAGAACATGATCGGCAAACTCAGCGGCACCCTCAGCGAAAAGAATCCTCCCCAAGTGCTGGTGGATTGCAACGGCGTGGGCTATGAAGTGGATGTGCCGATGAGCACCTTCTACAACCTGCCAGCGGTGGGCGCACCCGTGAGTTTGCTGACGCATTTCGTGGTGCGCGAAGACGCGCAAATTTTGTATGGCTTTGCCAGCAACGAAGAGCGCACCGCTTTTCGCCAACTCATCAAAATTTCCGGCGTGGGGCCGCGCATGGCCTTGGGTGTCCTGAGCGGTTTGAGCGTGGCCGAATTGGCCCAAGCCATTTCGCTTCAAGAAGCTGGGCGTTTGGTGAAGATTCCCGGCATTGGCAAAAAAACCGCCGAACGTTTGTTGCTGGAACTCAAAGGCAAGATGGGCAGCGATTTGGGCTTGAGTCCTGCTGCTCAAATCCACAGCGCTCAAAACGACATCATGCAAGCCCTCATGACTTTGGGTTACTCCGACAAAGAGGCCTCAGCCGCTTTCAAGCAATTGCCTGCTGACATCGGCGTGAGTGAAGGCATCAAACAAGCCTTGAAAGCTTTGGCCTCATGAGCATCCAGACCGATGATTTCGCCCCTGCGCCGCGCGTGGTGTCTGCCGCGCCTGTCAGCCCCAAAGAAGAGGCGATTGAGCGCGCCTTGCGCCCCAAGCTGTTGCAAGAGTATGTGGGCCAGACCAAGGTGCGCGAACAACTTGAAATTTTCATTGGCGCCGCCCGCAACCGCCAAGAAGCCCTCGATCATGTGCTGTTGTTTGGGCCGCCCGGTTTGGGCAAAACCACCTTGAGTCACATCATTGCCCAAGAGTTGGGCGTCAACCTGCGCCAGACCAGCGGGCCGGTGCTGGAAAAACCCAAAGATTTGGCGGCTTTGCTGACCAACTTGGAAAAGAACGATGTGTTGTTCATCGACGAAATCCATCGCTTGTCGCCCGTGGTGGAAGAGATTTTGTACCCCGCGTTAGAGGACTACCAAATCGACATCATGATTGGCGAAGGACCTGCGGCGCGCAGCATCAAACTCGACTTGCAACCCTTCACTTTGGTGGGCGCCACCACCCGCGCGGGCATGCTCACCAACCCTTTGCGGGACCGCTTTGGCATCGTCGCGCGCTTGGAGTTTTATGCACCCCAAGAGTTGTTGCGCATCGTCATGCGCAGCGGTGGCTTGCTCAAAGCGCAGTTGGATGAAGAGGGGGCATTTGAAATTGCCCGCCGATCGCGTGGCACGCCGCGCATTGCCAACCGCTTGCTGCGCCGCGTGCGCGACTTCGCCGAGGTGAAAGCCAATGGCTTGATCAGCAAAGCCGTGGCCGATGCGGCCTTGGCCATGCTGGATGTGGACCCGCAAGGCTTTGACCTGATGGACCGCAAGTTGTTGGAAGCGGTCATCCATCGTTTTGACGGCGGGCCCGTGGGTTTGGACAACATCGCGGCCAGCATTGGTGAAGAGCGCGACACCATCGAAGATGTGATCGAACCTTTTTTGATTCAACAAGGCTTTTTACAACGCACCCCTCGCGGTCGCGTGGCCACCTTGGCAGCGTATCGGCATTTGGGTGTCGCGCCGCCCGCCAGTGGTGTGGGTTTGTTCGACGCTGAAGGCGCTTGACGCTGGTTTTCAGGCGCTGTTTTCTTCGCGCGCTTCTATGTTGTCCAAGTGGCGCTCATCGGCCCAGCCTACCAATTGCAAACCTTCTGGTGTCCACAGCAAACGATTGATCGCTGTGTTGCGCAAACCCCATGTGCGAGGCGCTTGCAGCGTTTGACCCGTGGCCATGCGGTACAAGATGTCCAACACGCCGCCGTGGGTCACCCATACGATGTGTTGTCCCACGTGTTGCGACGCGATGTCTTGCGCCAAATTTGAAATGCGTTGGTGCAGCATCACCAAGCTTTCACCGCCGCCTTGGGGCGTCCAATCCGGTTCACGCTGGCGCCAACGTGCGGCGTCTTCGGGGTGCTGTGTTTCTATTTCTGCCCAAGTTTGTCCTTGGAAATGCCCCAGGTGGCGTTCACGCAAACTGGGCAGCGCGGTCACCTTCAATTGATGGATGGACGCGATGGCTTGTGCGGTGTGGAGGGCGCGGGACAAGTCGCTGGCATAGACGGCATCAATGTCCTCGGATGCCAAAGCTTTGGCCAGTTGCTGGGCTTGCCTCTGCCCCGCTTCGTTCAAACCGATGTCGGTGTGTCCTTGAATCCGCGTTTGCACGTTCCAAGGGGTTTCTCCGTGGCGAATTGCCAACAACCTGGTGATTTTCATGGCATGAAGTGTAGGGAAATCAAAATCGTGCAAAATAGCACGGTCGTTCTTTTTTGGAAAACCTGTGAGCGCCAATAGCCACCACCTGACAGAAGCCGAAGGCCATCCCCCCCGGCAACGCGGCCTGCACAAAGGCCAGCAAACCAAAGCAGCCATTGTGGACGCGGCCTTGGGCTTGGCCACGCAAATCGGCCTGGAAGGTTTGAGCATTGGGGCCCTGGCTGAAGTCATGCAAATGAGCAAGTCGGGCGTGTTCGCGCATTTTGGTTCCCGCGAAGAGTTGCAAATCTCCGTCATTCGTGAATACCACCATCGTTTTGAAATCGAGGTGTTTGAACCCGCTTTGCAACACCCGCGTGGTCTGCCTCGTTTGCGCAGTTTGTTCCACAACTGGATGCAAAGAACCAGCGCAGAAATCGACTCGGGGTGTTTGTACATCAGCGGCGCTGCTGAATTTGACGATCGACCAGGACCCGTCAGAGACGCCTTGGCCAGTTCCGTCAAAACCTGGTTGGCCGCTGTTCACCGTGCCGTGGTGCAGTCCCGAGACCAGCAGCATTTGGCCAAAGAAACCGACGCCGCCCAAATGTGCTTTGAAATTCACGGCCTGATTTTGGCCTTGCATTACGAAGCCCGTTTTTTGAAATCCACCAAAAGTCTTCAACGCACCTTGCAAGGGTTTGAGCAGTTGCTCTTGCGTCACGGCGCCTCATCTCTTTAGAAAGCAATCCATGGCCATTTACACCCCACCCTTGCGCGACATGCAGTTCATCATGAACGAGGTCTTGCATGTTCCAGAAACCTTGAAAGCCTTGCCCGCCCACGCGGACATGGACGCTGACACGATGGCCGCGGTGCTGGAAGAAGGCGGCAAATTTGCTGCTGAAGTCTTGCTGCCCTTGAATGCGATTGGGGACCAGCAAGGCTGCCAGTTGAATCAAAGCACCCATGAAGTCAAAACGCCTGATGGTTTCAAGCAGGCCTATGAGCAGTTCGTGGCGGGCGGTTGGACAGCCTTGAGTTGCGACCCGGCTTATGGCGGTCAAGGCTTGCCCCTGGTGTTGAACCAGTGTTTTTATGAAATGCTCAACAGCGCCAACCAAGCCTGGACCATGTACCCTGGCCTGACCCATGGCGCCTATGAATGCTTGCATGCCCATGGCTCTGAAGCTCAAAAGCAAATGTATTTGCCCAAGATCACCAGCGGGCAATGGACCGGCACCATGTGCCTGACCGAGGCCCATTGCGGCACCGACCTGGGGCTGCTGCGCACCAAGGCCGAGCCGCAAGCCGATGGCAGCTTCAAAATCACGGGGGCCAAAATTTTCATCAGTGCGGGTGAACACGACCTGGCTGAAAACATCATCCACTTGGTGTTGGCCCGATTGCCCGATGCGCCCGCAGGCAGCAAAGGCATCAGTTTGTTTGTCGTGCCCAAGTTCATGGTGAATGCCGATGGCAGTTTGGGTGAACGCAATGGCATTCACTGTGGCGGCTTGGAGCACAAGATGGGCATCCACGGCAACGCCACGTGCCAAATGATTTTGGAGAACGCCACAGGCACCATGGTGGGTCAGCCCAACAAAGGTTTGGCCGCCATGTTTGTGATGATGAATGCAGCCCGCATTGGTGTGGGCATGCAGTCGCTGGGATTGACCGAAGTGGCCTATCAAAACGCGTTGGCCTATGCCAAAGAGCGGATTCAATCACGCAGTTTGTCGGGCGTGAAAAGCCCGGACAAAGCCGCCGACAGCATCTTGGTGCATCCAGATGTGCGCAAAATGCTGCTCACCGCCAAAGCCTATGCCGAAGGTGGTCGGGCACTCAGTTTGTACTGTGCCTTGCTGATAGACCAAGAGCTCAACCATCCTGATGAACAGGTGCGCAAAGACGCTGCAGAAATGGTGGCTTTGCTCACGCCGATTGTGAAAGCCTTCATCACCGACAACGCTTGGACGGCCACGTCATCGTGTTTGCAAGTGCTGGGCGGCCACGGTTTCATTCGCGAATGGGGCATGGAGCAGTACGTGCGCGATGCCCGCATCAACATGATTTACGAAGGCACCAACACGATTCAAAGCCTGGATTTGTTGGGGCGCAAAGTGTTGGGCAACCAAGGGGCCAGCTTGAAAAAATTTGGCAAGCTCATCGCCGAGTTGGCTGCGGCCGAGGCAGACAACGAAGACATGGCGCCCTTCCTGCAACCGCTCACCAAATTGGGCAGCCAAATGACCGCGTTCACCGGTGAAATCGGCATGAAGGCCCTGAGCAATGCCGATGAAGTGGGGGCGGCGGCCGTCGATTACCTGCGGGTGGCAGGTCATTTGGTTTTCGGTTATTTTTGGGCCCGCATGGCGCAAGTGGCTTTGCAAAAAATCGCCCAAGGTCAGTCGGATCAGTATTACAAATCCAAGGTGCAAACCGCACGTTTTTATTTCGCCAAGTTGTTCCCTGAAACTGCATCCTTGATGCAAACCGCGCGTGCTGGCAGTGAGGTCTTGATGGACACTGCCGACATTTTTTCCTGATACTTTGACAACCAGAACCCAACTCAACGGAGACTTGATATGAAAAAAACACTGATTGCCGGCATTTGCTTTTTAAGCATGCAAGCCTTTGCCCAGATGACCCCTGTGGGCACTTGGCACACGATTGACGATGAAACCAAAAAACCCAAAGGCGAAGTCACCATCACGGACAACAATGGCGTTCTCTCCGGCGTGGTGGGCAAGTCCTTGGTGGACGACCCGAAAGCCAAAACCCATTGCGATTTGTGCAAAGACGACCGCAAAGACCAGCCGATCGTGGGCATGGAATTCGTGCGTGGCGTCAAGCAAGAAGGCAGCAAACCCATCTGGGGCGGTGGCGGCAAAATCCTCGACCCCGGCAATGGCAAGGTCTACACCGTTGAAATGGAGCCCATTGAGGGCGGCAAAAAAATGAAGGTGCGCGGTTACATTGGCCCCCTCTATCGCACCCAAATTTGGTTGCGCGTCCAGTAATTAAAGGAGACAAATTCATGACTGGCATTCTTCAAAACCAAGAGAGCGGTGTCCTCACCTTGACCCTGAACCGGGTGGATAAAAAGAACTCGCTCAATGCCAGCATGTATGCTGAATTGGCCGATGCCTTGCAAAGCGCATCAACCGACACCGACATCAAAGTGGTGTTGGTTCAAGGCCATGAAACCGTGTTCAGTGCCGGCAATGACATCGCTGATTTTTTGCAGCAACCGGCGTCAACGGCAGACACGCCGGTGTTTCGGTTCCTCAAAGGCATCGCCACCTTCCCCAAGCCCTTGATGGCCTCGGTGTGTGGCCCCGCTGTCGGCGTGGGCACCACCATGCTGTTTCATTGCGACATTGTCTTTGCCGGTGACAACGCCGCGTTTTCCATGCCCTTTGTGAATTTAGGTTTGTGCCCCGAAGCGGGCTCGAGTTTGCTGGCGCCGCAACTCATGGGCTACCAACGTGCAGCTGAAGCCTTGTTGATGGGCGAGCCCTTTTTGGTGGAAGCCGCGCTCGAGATGGGCTTGATCAGCAGGGTGTTGCCACCCACCGAGGTCAATGCTTATGCGCAGTTGCAGGCCCGAAAAATGGCCACCAAACCTTTGTCGTCACTGATGGAGACCAAGCGTTTGATGAAATCGGCGCACACACCGGCCGTGTTGGCGCGCATTCAAGAAGAGGCTGTTTCATTTGGACGCATGCTCAAAGAGCCCGCGGCCCTTGAAGCTTTCAGTGCTTTCTTGGGCAAACGCAAACCCGTGTCAAGCAGCTGACGCTTTGCGCTCAATGGTTTTGGGTTGGCCGTTGTCGTCAATGGCCACATAAGTGATGTTGGCCTGCGTCACCTTCAAATAGCTCCCTTGTTGCCTGATGCGTTCGGCAAACACTTCCACCGTGACCGTGATGGACGTGTTGCCAATGCGGGCGATGCGGCTGAAGAAACTCAGGATGTCGCCCACCTTGACGGGCTGTTTGAACACAAACTCGTTGACCGCCACCGTGGCGATGCGGCCTTGCACATAGCGGGCGGGCAACACGGCACCGGCCAAGTCCACCTGGGCCATGACCCAGCCGCCAAAAATATCGCCGTTGGCGTTGCAATCCGCTGGCATGGGAATGACTTTGAGCACCAATTCCGCATCGGTGGGCAGGGTGGTCGTGGTGGTTCTGGAGTCGTTGGGGTGGGTCACAGGCACAATGGGTGTTGTTGAAGTCAACTCTATTGTGCGCCATGCGTCATCCCGGTTCCAGTTATCCCCGCATTCCTTCCAGCACCATCTCGTTAGAGGATGAATCCGATTGGCGCACCCTCAAGCGCTTGTTTCCCTATTTGTGGGAGTACAAATGGCGGGTGATGGCCGCGTTGTCCTTCATGGTGGGCGCCAAATTCGCCAACGTTGGCGTGCCCTTGTTGTTGAAAGAACTGATTGACAACATGACACCGCAGCCCACGGTGGCGCAGGCTGTGTTGGTGGTGCCCGTGGCCTTGCTCATTGCCTACGGCTTGCTGCGCTTGTCGGTGTCGGCCTTCACCGAATTTCGCGAGTTGGTGTTTGCTGAAGCCACCCAAGGGGCGGCACGGCGCATCGCCTTGGAAACCTTTGAGCATTTGCACCGGTTGAGTTTGCGTTTTCACCTCGAGCGTCAAACCGGCGGCATGAGTCGCGATATTGAACGCGGTGTGCGCGGCATTGAATCCTTGATTGCCTATTCGCTCTACAGCATCGTGCCCACGCTGATTGAAGTGCTGCTGGTGCTCACCATCTTGGGCGTGAAATTTGACAAGTGGTACGCCATCATCACCCTCATCGCCTTGGCGGCCTATATTTATTTCACGGTCACCATCACCGAGTGGCGCACCCAATTTCGCAAGCAAGTCAATGAATTTGATTCCAGCGCCCACACCCGCGCCATCGACTCGTTGTTGAACTATGAAACCGTGAAGTACTTTGGCAACGAAGCCTTCGAGGCCAAACGCTATGACGACAACCTGAACAAACTGCGCAAGGCCCGCATCAAAGCGCAAAACTCCTTGAGCGCTTTGAACATTGGCCAACAGCTCATCATTGCCGTGGCCTTGGTGGGCATGCTGTGGCGTGCCACCCAAGGTGTGGTCGATGGGCGCATGACTTTGGGGGACTTGGTGATGATCAACGCCTTCATGATCCAGCTCTACATTCCTTTGAATTTTTTAGGCGTGATTTACCGCGAAATCAAGCAAAGCCTGACCGACTTGGAGCGCATGTTCCAGTTGCTTGAAAAGCAACGCGAAGTGGCGGACCTGGCCTCAGCCCAAGAACTTCATCTGACACAAGCACCCGAGGTGCGGTTTGAAAATGTTTTTTTTGCTTACGAACCTGATCGTCCCATCTTGCATGGCATCAGCTTGACCATTCCGGCCGGCAAAACCGTGGCGGTGGTGGGCCCCTCGGGCTCGGGCAAATCCACCTTGGCCCGCTTGCTGTTTCGGTTTTACGATGTGCAGCAAGGCGCGATTCGCATCGATGGCCATGAAATCCAACAACTGACCCAAGACAGCGTGCGCCGCGCCATTGGCATCGTGCCGCAAGACACGGTCTTGTTCAACGACACGGTCTACTACAACATCGCCTATGGTCAAACCACGGCCACCAAAGACCAAGTGGAAGAAGCGGCTCGCTCGGCGCGGATTCACGACTTCATTGCCTCCACGCCGCAAGGCTATGAGACCATGGTGGGCGAGCGCGGCTTGAAGTTGTCGGGTGGCGAGAAGCAGCGCGTGGCGATTGCCCGCACCTTGCTGAAGAACCCTTCCATTTTGATATTTGACGAAGCCACTTCAGCGCTGGACAGCACCAACGAACGGGCCATTCAAGCCGAACTGCGCGATGCGGCCCACAACAAAACCACCTTGGTGATTGCCCACCGTTTATCGACCGTGGTGGATGCCCATGAAATCATCGTGCTCGATCAAGGCCGTGTGATTGAGCGCGGCACCCATGCTGATTTGTTGGCCGCACAAGGGCGTTATGCCCACATGTGGTCTTTGCAGCAAAGTCAAGAAGAGACCGACTAAGGCAAGTCAGCGTCGTCGGCCGTTTCGCTGCTGTCACGCGGACCCACTTTGCCCAAGCGGGCTTTCAAAGACTGCGGTTCTCCACTGAGCATGGCCGCGTACAGCGTGGTGTTGGACAAGACTTTTTTCACATAGTCTCGGGTTTCGGTGAAGGGCACGCACTCGGCCCAGATGGCCCCTTCGAGCACGGGGCCGTTGCGCCATTTCCGAGAGCGACTGGGGCCGGCGTTGTAGGCGGCGGCAGCCAAGGGCATGGAGCCTTGGAAATTGTCTAAAACCAATTTCAAATAGGCCGTGCCAATGGCGATGTTGGTTTCACGTTGATTCAATTGCTCGGTGTGGAAGTTTTTCAAGCCGATTTTTTTGGCCGTCCACTTGGCGGTAGCCGGCATGACTTGCATCAAGCCCGCAGCGCCCACACTCGAGCGCGCATCCAAAATAAAGCGGCTCTCTTGGCGAATCAAGCCATACACATAAGCAGGGTCGAGGCTGATGGTTTTGCTGCGTGACAAGACCTCGTCTTTGAAGGGCGTGGGAAAGCGGTGCGTCATCTCTGGAAGACTGGTGCGTTCGCTGGTGTTGATGCAGCGGTCCCACACTTGTTCATCGCAAGCCCATTGTGCTGCGGCGAGTTTTTCGCGATCGGTCATGCGACCTTTTTGGCCTTGGCCATCCACCAAAGCCGTGCCGTAGTTCCACTCTTTCACACCATCTTGGCGCAAGCCGATGCGGATGGCGTGCATGCCACGTTGCAGACTGGGGTTTTGTTTGATCGCGTTCAGCTCCAGCACCGTGACGGGCGTGGGGCGCGCTGGCAAACTGACTTTGCGGCCCAGTTCTTCTTCGGCCAGTTGTTCGTAAAAACCTTGGTAGCCTGCAATGCTTTGCAATGCCGTTTGGGCGTGTGCTTTGGCAGTGGCGCTTGGCTGGGTTTGCGCCAAATTGGCGCGGGCATGCCAATACACCCATGCTGGTTCTTTTTGCGCCGCTGCACTCATGGCTTCAATCGCAGACACCACCACGGACCATTGGGGTTTGTCGTCTGCGCGCAAAGCCGCGCGCACTTTCCAAGCCAACATCTCATCGGTCAAGCCTTGCCCTGGACCGGCTTTGGCAAAGTAGTTCAACGCATCGTTATCCAGCTTCATGGCCGCTTCTCGGCCAATCACACCCCAAACCCAATGACGCTGTTCTTTGTTGAGCTTGTCGCCCGCTTTACCGTTCATTTGTCGCACGGCCAGGTCATGGTCGTTGGCCGCCATTCTCACCAGGGCCAAGCTCATCCACTCGGACGATTCTTTGCCCATGGTGTGACCGCGTCCTGACAAGAACTTCGCGGGGTTGTTCATCAATTCATCCAGCGGCGACAGGTTTTTGCCAGAGACCATGCGCAAAGCGTCGCGCGCAGCTGATTTGCGGTTGAACTCCACCATCAGCCGCGCTTTGTGCCAAGCAGCTTGGGCATCGACTTGGTTGGCCAACAGCAACTGTTCCATGGCGAAAGTGCAGCCGTCGTCGGCTTGGCGTTGCGCCAACCAGGTCTTGCGGATTTGATCTTCCAATGCGCTGGTACCCACATATTTCTTTTTGCTCGCTTCCAACCAATCGGCGTAACACTCAACCTCTTTGTCATCGTGCATGCGGTAGAGCGCGTATTCACGCTCAAACTGGGTCCATTCTTGTCGCTGACCCAGCACCAGCAACCAATCATTGCGCAAACGGTCTTCTTGGTAGCTGCCGCTGTAGCGGTTCAGGAACTCTTTGATTTCGGTGTCTGAGGCGTCACCCAGACGCACCCTCAATTCCCAATACGCAGCCCAAGGCTCTAAGACATGCCCGCGCGCTTGCGGCAGCAGCTGTGTGAGTTTTTTGCGGTCGTTTTTTTGAAACGCATTGGCCATGTCCAGCAACACGGCGTCGGCTTTTTCAAGTCCAGCGGAAGCGGGGTTGGGCGCAGCGTGCGCCCCCCAAACAAAGCCCAAGAGCCAAGCTGTCAAGCAGCTGCGGATTAGAAAGGTGACCATGACACAATCGAGAGACTCCACATATGAGACTCATTCTCCCATGGACAAAAAAGCCCTTCGACAAGAATTGATTCAAGCAAGGCTGAACTTGCCTGATCGACTAGAGCGTGCGGAAGCTTTGCAACGCTTGTTGCGCATTTGGTTGTTCGACCGCAAAGACACTGTGATTGGCGCTTATTGGCCCATCAAGGGCGAGTTCGATCCTTTGCCCGCTTTGCACCGTTGGAAAGAAGATGGCGAGTTGCTGGACGACCCCGTTCTGCGCCGCATCGGGTTGCCAGTGGTGGACAAGGTCACCAAGACATTGAAGTTTCATGCGTGGTACCCAGGCTGCGACATGGAAGAAGACGCCTACAACATCCCCAAACCCAAAGACACCGAAGTGGTGGTGCCCACACTGTTGTTTGTGCCCTGTGTGGGTTATGGCGCGGGCGGTTACCGCTTGGGTTACGGCGGCGGTTTTTACGACCGCACCCTGGCGGCTTTGCAACCGCAGCCGTTCACCGTGGGTTTGGGCTTCACCGTTGGTTTTTTGCCCGATTTTTCACCCGAACCTCACGATGTGCCCCTGGACGCTTTGCTGAATGAAAACGGCGTGGTTTGGCCCCTGCACGGCTACTGACCCAGCCCCTGGGATCGATTGCTTATGATGATCCTGTTGTTCAACACCGTTACCCAAGGTTGCCATGTCCCAAACCAAATCTTTCGCCAGTCAAAACGACCTGAGCGACAAACACATCAGCTTCACCCAACTCAGCGCGCATTGCTGGGCGTACACGGCTGAAGGTGACCCGAATTCCGGCGTCATCATTGGCGATAAATTCATCTTGGTGAGTGATGCCACCGCCACACCCTTGATGGCACAAGACTTGATTGCCAAGATCCGCACGGTCAGTGACAAGCCCATCAAGTATGTGTTGCTCACCCACTACCACGCGGTGCGTGTGCTCGGGGCCAGCGCCTATGTGGCCGAAGGCGCCACCGAAATCATCGCCAGCAAGGGCACTTACGATTTGATCGTCGAGCGTGGTGCCGAAGACATGCAAAGCGAAATGGACCGCTTTCCACGCTTGTTCCGTGGTGCAGACAGTGTGCCGGGTTTGACCTGGCCCACCATGGTCATTGGGGATGGCCAGCCGGGTCGACAAGGCAGCTTGACCATCGACTTGGGTGGCGTCAAGGTCGAAATTTGGCATCCCGGCGCTGGCCACACGAGTGGCGACACCATCGCTTGGGTGGAAGCCGAAAAAGTCTTGTTCAGCGGCGACTTGGTGGAATACCAAGCGGGCGTGTACACCGGCGACGCGCATTTGGCCCAATGGCCTGCCACCTTGGAAGCCTTGCGCGCCTTGAACGCCCAGGCCATTGTCCCTGGGCGCGGCGAAGCCATGCAAGGCCACGCCGATGTGAACAAAGCCCTCGACTACACCAAGCTGTGGGTCGAAACTTTGTTCAAGTGCGGTCAAGAGGCGGTGGCGCAAAAAATGGACTTGAAAGCGGCCATGGCGCACACGCGTCAATTCATGGACCCGGTGTTTGGCCAAGTGTTCATTTACGAACACTGTTTGCCGTTTGACGTCAGCCGCGCTTATGACGAAGCGCAAGGCATTCGCAATCCGCGCATCTGGACCGCAGAGCGGGACAAAGCCATGTGGGCTTCGTTGCAGTCTTGAACGTCAGGGGCTTGTGCGCATCAATTCGCGCACATCAGCCTCATAGCTTTGAAGCACTTTCACCGCATGGGCCCGTTGTTCGGCCGTGGTGCTGTTGTGAAACTGCGCCGCTGCTTGGCAGTTCAATGCTTGTCGCTTTTTCAAATACGCGGCGTAGTCTTCATCCGGTGTCTTCAAACTGCGCTGCAGCCAATCGCGAACCAATGGCCCAGCGGTGGTCAGGTTGCGTTGCCCCGTGCCAATGGTTTGCAAGGTCTGCAGCATGTCGGCTTGTTGACGCAAGCGTTCGGCATGCGTTCGCTCTGCATCAAAACCTGAAGACTGTGCCAACAAGCGCAATTGCGCTTGCTGCGCTTGACTGAGCTTGCCGTAAAAGCGTTCCGCGTTCTTTTGCCCTTTTTCAGTTTGCACCTCCAGCCGGTCTTGACTGCTGCTGTCGAGCTTCCACTCTTTTCGCCAGCTGGCGTTGTCTTTGTCAAAGCGCGCCTTCATGGTCTGCAGTTGCGCTGCTTGCAAGCTCATGGCCAAAGTGGCAAGCGGCGCCTCCATTTGTGCGGCCAAAGGCTTCAGGCTGTCACGCATTTCATCAGCCAAGCGGCACACCTGGTCGGCTTGCACTGGATGAGGGGCCAGTTGTTGCATGCGCACCAACCAATCGGCATACAACGGCAATTGTTGTTGCCGATGCCAGGCCAGCACGTGCGTCAAATCGGCCTTGGTTTGGCGGCTTTGCGCGGTGGTCAAGTCCAGGTGCGGGTCAATCCACATGAACATCAGCGCTTGGGGGGCATTGTTGTAGCCCGTGACCACCAAACTGCAAGCGCTCAAGCAGGCTGCCAAGCCCAAAGCCAGGCACCGGCCCAGCCACCGCCCGCCCCAGCCACGCTGACTGATAATCAGATCAAAAGAAGGAATCAAGTTCATGGCATTGGTGGATGTGGTGGTGATGGCGGCGGGCAAAGGCACCCGCATGAAAAGCAGTATGCCCAAAGTGCTTCACCGTGTGGGTGGCAGGGCTTTGTTGCAGCATGTGATTGACACGGCCTCTGACATTCAAGCCCGCCGGGTGGTGGTCATCACTGGCCATGGTGCCGAACAAGTCGAAGCCAGCTTGTCAGCACAAACCGGTTTGCAGTGTGTGCGCCAAATGCCGCAGTTGGGCACCGGCCACGCCATGCAGCAAGCCGTGCCCGTGTTGGCCGATGACGGCATCACCTTGGTGTTGTCCGGGGACGTACCCTTGATTCAAGCCGATACCTTGCACGCCTTGCTCAGCGTTTGCGATGGCCAACATTTGGCCTTGTTGAGTTTGCAAACCGACACGCCCACAGGTTATGGCCGCTTGCTGCGCAACCCTGATGGCGTGGTGCAGGCCATCGTCGAAGAAAAAGACGCCACGCCCGCGCAGCGCCAAATTCAAGAAATTTACAGCGGCATCATGGCCGTGCCCACGCGCTTGTTGCGGGGCTGGTTGGCTCGCTTGGACAACCGCAACGCCCAACAAGAGTACTACCTGACCGATGTCGTGAAGTTGGCGGTGGCCGATGGCTGCACCGTGCAAGCGCATTGCATTGCCCAGGCTTGGCAGGTAGAGGGCGTGAACAACCCGGTGCAATTGGCGGCGCTTGAACGTGCTTACCAACATTTGCAAGCGCAGCGTTTCATGAACCAGGGTGTGCGCTTGGCCGATCCGGCGCGGTTTGATGTGCGCGGCAGCCTCACCTGTGGTCAAGATGTGGAGATTGATGTGAACTGCGTGTTTGAAGGCGTGGTGCATCTGGGCGATGGGGTGCACATTGGCCCCAACTGCTGCATCGCCAATTGCAGCATCCAAGCAGGCGCGGTGATTCATGCCTTCACCCACATCGATGGCGAGAAACTGGGTGTGACGGTGGGCGAGGGTGCATTGATCGGCCCGTTTGCACGACTGCGCCCTGGTGCTGCGTTGTCGGCCGAGGTGCACATCGGCAACTTTGTCGAGGTGAAAAACACCACCATGGCCAAAGGCGCCAAAGCCAACCACTTGGCCTATCTGGGTGACGCCACCGTGGGTGAACGTGTGAATTACGGTGCAGGCACCATCACCGCCAATTACGACGGTGCCAACAAACACCGCACTGTCATCGAGGCCGATGTGCACATTGGCAGCAACAGTGTCTTGGTGGCCCCGGTCACCATTGGCGCGGGCGGCACCGTGGGCGCAGGCTCCACCATCACCAAAAGCACCGAACCCGGTGCGCTCACCGTGGCGCGTGGCAAGCAAACCAGCGTTGCCAACTACCAGCGCCCGGTCAAAAACAAAAAATAAGGAACAAGCATGTGTGGCATCGTCGCCGCGGTATCAGACCGCAACATCGTCCCCATCTTGGTTCAAGGTTTGCAGCGCTTGGAGTACCGAGGCTATGACTCTTGCGGCGTGGCAGTGCATGCCGCCAGCTTGAACGGCGGCCAAGGCGGTTTGCAGCGCGCCCGCAGCACAGCGCGGGTGTCCGAGTTGATGGACCAGGTGCAGGTAGACCACATCGAAGGCGGCACTGGCATCGCCCACACCCGCTGGGCCACGCACGGTGCACCGGCGGTGCACAATGCGCACCCACACTTCAGCCACGGCACTGGTGACGCCAGCCAACCAGGCCGTGTCGCCTTGGTGCACAACGGCATCATCGAAAACCACGACGCTTTGCGTGCCGCACTGCAAACCAAGGGCTATGTGTTCACCAGCCAAACCGACACCGAGGTGATTGCGCATTTGGTGGACAGCCTCTACAACGGTGATGTGTTTGCAGCGGTCAAGGCCGCGGTGCTGCAACTGCACGGCGCGTATGGCATTGCGGTGTTCCACAAAGACGAACCACACCGCGTGGTGGGCGCGCGCGCGGGCTCGCCACTCATTTTGGGTGTGGGACAGGGCGAGACTTTTTTGGCCAGCGACGCCATGGCTTTGGCCGGCGTGACCGACCAAATTGTGTATTTGGAAGAAGGTGATGTGGTCGACATCCAGCTGGGCCACTACGCCGTGCAAGATCGAAAGCATCAAGACGTGTCGCGGGAAGTGAAAACCGTGCACGCCCACAGCGGTGCTGCCGACCTGGGCCCTTATCGCCACTACATGCAAAAAGAAATTTTCGAACAACCGCGTGCCATTGCCGACACCTTGGAAGGCGTGGAGGGCATCACGCCCGAGTTGTTTGGCGATGGCGCACACAGCGTGTTCAAGGCCATTGACAGCGTGCTGATCTTGGCGTGCGGCACCAGCTATTACAGCGGCTGTGTCGCCAAGTATTGGATCGAAGCCATTGCCCAAGTGCCTTGCCAAGTGGAGATTGCCAGCGAGTACCGTTACCGCGATTCCGTCCCCAACCCGCGCACCTTGGTCGTCACCATCACCCAAAGCGGGGAAACCGCCGACACCTTGGCGGCGTTGCGCCATGCCCAAGGCTTGGGCTTGAAACACACACTGACCATTTGCAACGTGTCCACCAGCGCCATGGTGCGTGAATGCGAACTGGCCTATGTGACCCGTGCCGGTGCTGAAATTGGCGTGGCCTCCACCAAGGCGTTCACCACGCAGTTGGCCGGTTTGTTTTTACTCACCCTCGCCTTGGCCAAAACCAAAGGGCATTTGAGTGCCGAGGCTGAAGCCCTGCACATCAAAGAGATGCGGCATCTGCCTGCCGCCTTGCAAGCGGTGCTGGCCTTGGAGCCCCAACTCATCGCTTGGTCGCAAGACTTTGCCTCCAAAGAAAACGCCTTGTTCTTGGGGCGCGGCACGCATTACCCCATCGCACTGGAAGGTGCGTTGAAGCTCAAAGAAATCACCTACATCCACGCCGAGGCTTATGCCGCTGGCGAACTCAAACACGGCCCCTTGGCTTTGGTGACGAGTGCCATGCCGGTGGTGACGGTGGCGCCCAACGATGCTTTGCTGGAAAAACTCAAGAGCAATATGCAAGAAGTGCGTGCCCGGGGTGGCGTGCTGTATGTGCTGGCCGATGGCGACACGAAAATCGACAACAGCGAAGGCGTGAATGTGATTCGCATGCCCGAACACTATGGCGTGCTGTCACCCATTTTGCATGTGGTGCCCTTGCAGTTGTTGGCCTATCACACGGCTTGCGCCCGGGGCACAGATGTCGACAAGCCAAGGAATTTGGCCAAGAGTGTGACGGTGGAGTAACGCCAAGCAGCGAAATCTGTGCTTATTCGCCGCATTGAAAGCAGCGAATCACTCAGGGAAAACCCCCGCTGCCTGCCCCAGAAATCAGCCAATAAGCACAAGCAAGTGCCCCGTTGTTTGTGTAGCCTTGGGTCTTGACACTGAGACACCATGAGCCTGCCCGAACTTCCACCCCTGCCGCATTACTTCACGCCCGAGCACGAAGCGTTTCGCGCATCCTTGCGCAACTTCGTGGCGCGTGAAATCACGCCCTTTGTGAACGACTGGGACGAAGCCGAAACTTTTCCGCTGTCGCTGTACAAAAAAGCCGCCGAGGTGGGCGCCACCGGCGTGGGTTTTCCTGAAGAATGTGGTGGCACACCCGCCGATGTGTTTTACAAAATCATCTTGGCCGAGGAATACGCGCGCTGTGGCAGTGGTGGTGTGCAAGCTTCTTTGAATTCACACACGATCGGCCTGCCGCCGATTGCAGCAGCTGGCTCAGACACACTCCAACAAAAAGTGCTGCCCAGCGTGTTGCGTGGTGACAAAGTGGCAGCGCTGGCCATCACCGAGCCCAGTGGTGGTTCGGATGTGGCCGCACTCCAAACCACAGCGGTGCGCGATGGCGACCACTACATCGTCAACGGCGAGAAAACCTTCATCACCAGCGGCATGCGCGCCGATTTCATCACCACGGCCGTGCGAACCGACCCCCATAGCCAAGGCGCAAACGGCATTTCTTTGTTGGTGCTTGAAGGCAATATGCCAGGCTTGACGCGCAGCCCTTTGAAAAAAATGGGCTGGTGGTGCTCAGACACCGCGCACCTGCGCTTTGAAAACTGCCGTGTGCCGGTGTCGCATTTGGTGGGTGAAGAGCACCACGGTTTCAAACTCATCATGGCCAACTTCAACAACGAACGTTTGTTCATGGCCGCGCAAGCCTATGGCTTCGCCCAAGTGTGTTTGGAAGAAGCACTGGCCTGGGCACGGCAACGCCACACCTTTGGCCAAGCGCTCTCCGAGCGCCAAGTGGTGCGGCACAAACTGATGGACATGCAGATGCGCATCGACACAGCGCGCAGCACGGTACACGAGTTGGCCTACCGCATTGAACACCAGTTGGGTGACCCAGCACAGTTGGTGGCCCGCATTGCCATGGCCAAGGTCTTGGCAACACAAGCCATGCAGTTTTGCGCTGATCAAGCGTTGCAAATTTTGGGCGGCATGGGCTATATGCGCGGCACCCGCAGTGAGCGGATATACCGCGAGGTCAAGGTGATGATGATTGGCGGCGGCTCGGAAGAAATCATGAAAGACTTGGCTGCACGGCAGCTCGGTATTTGAGGACAGACATGCAAAGCATTGGCCAAGACCTGCTGGATGAATACCAAGCACTCGCTGCCTTGTGTGACACGCTCACGCCCAATGAGTGGCAGCAGCCCACGGCTTTTTACGGTTGGAGCGCCTGGGATGAAATCGCGCACCTGTGCTACTTCGATGAAACTGGATTGCAGTCGGCCACCGATGCAGAGGGCTTCAACCAAGCCGCCTTGCCCTTGGCCAAGCGTTTGTATGCGGGTGAGCCAATCAGTGCGATTGCGCGTGAACGTTATGCGCATCTCGATGGTCCCGCGCTGTTGGCGCATTGGCGCGGCTTGCACACGGCCTTGGTGCAGGCCTTGTCCACCTTGGATGCGAAAGACCGATTGCCTTGGTATGGCCCGCCCATGAGTGCGCGTTCGTTTGCCTCGGCACGCTTGATGGAAACCTGGGCGCATGGCCAAGACATTTGGGATGGGGTCCAGCGCAAACGCCCTGCCACAGCCCGTTTGAAGCACATTGCGCACTTGGGCGTGACCACTTTCAAGTGGACTTTTGTGAACCGCCAAATGCCCGTGCCTGATGTGTTGCCGCATGTGGTGTTGTCCGCGCCCGATGGCGACACTTGGACATGGAACGACGCCTCAGACAGCCACAGTGTGCACGGCAGTGCCGAAGATTTTTGTTTGCTGGTGACGCAACGCCGACACTTGAACGACACCGCTTTGCACTACGTGGGCGAAGACGTGCACCGATGGTTGCTGATGGCCCAATGCTTTGCAGGGCCGCCCGCAGACGGGCCGATGGCGGGTGTGCGGGTTTAGCCATGCGCGAGCCCTTGTCCTTGCAGCACCAAGCCGCCATCAACCAGGCCTTGGGCAGCTTCACACGCGGCGAGGGCGCACACTGTTTGTCGGACTACAGCTTTGCGAACTTTTATTTGTTTCGTCATGCGCATCAATACCAATTCTGTCCAGGCGATTGGCCTTGCTTGCAAGGCGTGGCCTATGACGGACAAGCGTATGTGCTGCCTTTGTTTGATATCGCCCTAGCGCCGCTGCATGTGCTGAAAAATTTGCAAGCACAGTCGGATGCGGTGTTTTTTCCTGTGGCAGAAAGTCAGTTGTCGGACTTGTCTTCACAGCACTTTGAATGGCAAGCTTCACGCGATGACGCCGACTATGTCTACCCCGCCGATCACTTCCGGCATTACGCGGGCAGCCTGTTGCACAAAAAACGCAACTTGGTGCGGCAGTTGCTGGACAGTGTTGAAGTGACGGCCACAGCCTACGCCACCGACATGGCCAAAGATGCGCAAATGGTGTTGGCCGATTGGATGCATGCCAAAGGCAAGCAAGCAGGCGATGCAGACGAGCAACCATGCTTGGAAGCTTTGCAACATGCAGACAGATTGGGGCTGCACGGCTTCATGTTCCATGTCAAGCAAGCGCCTGCTGGGTTCGTGTTGGCCGAAACCTTGGCGCCTGGCGTGTGGGTGATGCGCTTTGCCAAAGGCATGGACCAGTTGAAAGGCATTTACCAATTCATGTTTCAATATGTTTGCCAAGCAACGCCAGCGTTGCAATGGCTGAATTTCGAGCAAGACTTGGGACTGCCGAATTTGCGGCAAACCAAGTTGTCCTACCAACCCGACTTGTTGTTGCCCAAGTACCGGGTTCGGCTCAGCCAGTTGGCACAAGACAGCCGCGCCGCACCGGTGTAGGCTGGCACATTCACCACACAGACACCATGGCCCAACTCGACTCCGCACTCTCTGTTCAAAGCGACAGCTTTCAAGCCAACCGCCAAGGCATGTTGGGCTTGTTGGCACAAGTGCGCGCCTTTGAAGAGCGCACGGTGCAAAAGTCGGCGGCTTCCAAGCCCCGCTTTGACAAACGCCAACAACTCTTGCCACGCGAACGCTTGTCCTTGTTGCTCGATCCCGGCACGCCGTTTTTAGAGTTGTCCACTTTGGCGGGCTTGGGCTTGGACCACAAAGACCTGGCCAAGAGCGTCCCCGGTGGTGGTGTCATCGCGGGCATTGGCGTGGTCAGTGGTGTGCGGTGCATGGTGAATGTGTCCGACTCGGGCATTGACGCAGGCGCTTTGCAACCCATGGGCTTGGACAAGCAACTGCGTGTGCAAGAGCTGGCCTTGGAAAACAAACTGCCGTTCATTCAATTGGTGGAGAGTGCTGGTGCCAACCTGATGACCTACCGCGTGGAAGACTTTGTGCGCGGTGGCAGTTTGTTTCGCAACATCGCGCGTTTGTCAGCAGCTGGTTTGCCGGTGGTCACGGTCACGCACGGCTCGTCCACGGCGGGCGGTGCGTATCAAACGGGTTTGTCCGACTACATCATCATGGTGCGGGACCGCTCGCGTGCATTTCTGGCAGGGCCGCCTTTGTTGCTGGCGGCCACAGGCGAGGTGGCCACCGAAGAAGAACTGGGCGGCGCTTGGATGCACACCAGCATTTCCGGTTTGGGCGACTACCTGGCCGAGGATGACCGCGACGCGATTCGATTGGCGCGAGAGGTCATGGCGCACATTGATTGGGACCGCATCACGCACGACACACCGCGCAGCTTCAAGCCACCGCGCTACGACGCTGAAGAATTGCTGGGTGTGATGCCGATGGACCACAAGCGACCCGTGGACATGAAAGAAGTG
>JACCDP011331739.1_pt1 | contig 29729 bp, 26 predicted proteins | sample 7445841 | NCBI WGS metagenome assembly JACCDP01 (sample SAMN15323441, study PRJNA562643) | freshwater metagenome | isolation source: river surface water | place: USA:Blue River Watershed | collected 2017-08-17 | reverse complement strand
GTGTGGTGGGAAGGCATGGAAAAAGACACCGGCAAACTGCCCGATCACCTGATCGACTGGCAAGGCAAGGACTGGACGCCGCAGATCGCCAAGGAAACCGGCGCCAAGGCCGCCCATCCGAACGCCCGCTTCACGATTGCCGCCACCAACAACCCCGCACTGGACCCCCAGTGGGACGACGCCAACGGTGTGGCGATTGACGCCATGCTGTTCGGTGGCCGCCGCTCCACCACCGTGCCGCTGGTGACTGAAGCCCGCAGCTGGACCGAAGGCGTGTACATGGCCGCGACCATGGGGTCAGAGACCACCGCCGCGGCCTTTGGCGCACAAGGCGTGGTGCGCCGCGACCCCTTCGCCATGCTGCCGTTTTGCGGCTACAACATGAGCGACTACTTCCAGCACTGGCTGGACATCGGCGCCAAGCAACAGGCCGCCGGCTTCAAGCTGCCCGCCATGTACTGCGTCAACTGGTTCCGCAAGGACGAGTCCGGTTCCTTCGTGTGGCCAGGTTACGGCGACAACATGCGCGTGCTCAAGTGGATCATCGACCGCCTCGAAGGCAAGGCTCAGGGTCAGCAGACCATGTTCGGCGTGGCTCCGCAGTACGCTGAAATCAACTGGACCGGCATCGAGTTCAGCGCCGAGCAGTTCGCCAAGGTCACCAGCATCGACAAGGCCGCATGGTCCGAGGAATTCAAGCTGCACGACGAGCACTTCGCCAAGCTGGCTCAGCGCCTGCCCAAGGCACTGCTGGACACCAAGGCCGATCTGGAAAAGCGCCTGGCGGCTTAAGTTCGGTATCCCCGCGCAGGCGGGGGGCTCGCCATGAATTCATGGATGCCCGATCGAGTCGGGCATGACATCTCATGAATGCCGGGTCCGAATGCTTGAATGTCGGGCCCGTACCCTTGAATGTCGGGCCTGCACCCTTGGTTGTTGGGACCGCAGCCTTGGTTGTCGGGCACGCAGCATTGAATGTCAGACTCCACCCCTGGATGTCATACCCGCGCATGCGGGTATCCATGGTGAGCAAAGGCCAAGTCGACTCATCTTGTCTGATCAGGGATCAGGCGAAGACCTGATCTGCACAACGCCCCGGCTGCGCGCCGGGGCTTTTTCATGTCAGCGGCACTGGCGACTTACTGCCGGAAATAAAACTCGCCAATCGCCTGGTCGTACAGCGCCGGGGTTTGCTCGTGCCCCACCGTGCGGGCCAAACGGACGACCTCATTGCGAACATTACGCAAGACCCGGTCCACCGAAAGACCGGGCTTGACCATTTCTTTCACAAAAATACGGGTGAACAGGCCGTTCTTTTCCTTGTCGTTGTCACCCAAGCGGTCGAGCGCCTGCTGCCCCGAACCCGCCGAGAACATGATCATCTGACCGGTCGCAGCCGAAGTGGGGGCCAAGCCTCGGCCACCAATGGCGCGACCTTTGCTCTTGAACGGGTTGTCGCGGCAAGCATCGATCACGGCCAGGGCAAATTTGGTTTTTTTCTCTTCCAGGTCGTCCAGCACCTTTTGCAACAAGATGGCATCGTCCTTCACTTGGTCTTCCTGATCGCCTTGCACATCGGTGGGCAACAAATAATTGGCGTTGCCCAATTGCACGCCATGACCGGCGTAGAAGAACAACACCTCATCGCCGCCGCTCAGGTTTTGACGAAAGTCCCGAATGGCCTGCTTGAATTTTTTCTCATCCAGGTTCAAGTGCTTGAATACCTTGTAACCCACCGCCTCCAATGACTTGGCCATGGCCTCGGCGTCGGCACCCGCATTGTTGAGTTTGGGCACATGGGTGTACAAATCGTTGCCGATCACCAAGGCCTTGCGGTTGGCATAAGTCACAGGCTGACTGGGTTTGGCTGGCGGCTCCGGCGTTGCTGCTGCAACTTCCTTGGCTTTCGCCGCAGCAACTGCTGCTGCATTTTCTTGCTGGAGTTTGGCGAGCATCTGCGTCATGGCTTCGAGCTGCTGCGCCATCTTGCGCTTTTCCTCATCCATGGCGCGACGCTCCTGCTCCAACTTGAGTTGGGCGGAATTGTCAGCAACCGGAGCAGGCGCTGGCGCTACGGCCACCACAGGCGCGGGGGCAGCGACAGGCGATGCCTGGACAGGTTTGCTGACGGCTTCAATCCTGGTCGCTCCGGTGACCACAACAGGCGTAACAGGTGCAGGTGCAAGAGCAGCAGTAACCGTTCCAGCAGATACGGAGGCCTCGGCCACCGTGTTCACCGGATAAGCCAGCGCCATGATCGGCTGAGGTTTCTTGTTGAAATAACTTTGTTGCATGGACTCGATGTAAATCGAGGTCCAACCCGACAAAATTTCATGCTCAGCCAAAGCTTGACCCGCCTTGAAGTCATCCCTGAATTTACCGGAGGTCAACCCTTTGGGAGGCTGCACAAAGGCTTCGATCTGCAATTTTTTTCCATTGAATTGCTGAATCGACATTTCGATCATCAAAATGCTTGGTCTTATGGCAACGAGTTTCTCCGGCATGCCCTCGACCGCACCTGCCCACCATTTTTTGTCATTGGGATTCGCCCAGCCCAAGGGACGCCAAGTGTCAAAGTTGAACGCAAATGCTCTTGAACATTTGTTCAATGTCTGGTTGCTCGAAGTGCCATGCTCATTGACCATGAATTGGGCTTTGCTTTGGGACAAGCAAGTCGTGTTTCCCCAACGACCTGATGTCGTTGTCTGCCGAACCACCAGCAAAGGAACTTTGGCATTGGCTTGCTGATTTTTAAGTGTATAGACCTCCCAATTGGTTCCGGGGTAATCCAGTGAACTGATTTGAGTTGCTTCCCACACCCCTTCAGGCAGCGCCACACTGGCACCCGAGCCCATAGGTAAGAAGTCCTTGTACACCGAGCCCTTGACAGGCTGGGCCATCGCCGGGAAGACCGCGCAAGCCATCAACCCCAAGACCACCAAGAGCAAACGCCGTATGGATTTGAAAATCAAATTTGTAAAAGCGAAAGCAACTTGCTTGGCAATGCGAATGGTCGACATGTTTGTTCCTGAAATCTCTTGGCGTTCATGGTTTGACAGACTCAGCACAAAGCGTCTGCGCAAAAACCGTTCCAATTGTTACACTGATGACCCGGTCTACACCACTGTAGGAAACACCCAACATGCGCTTCCTTTTCTCGACCACGATCATGGCCCTGGTGCTTTCGCCATGGGTTGCCGTGGCTCAAACCCCATTGATCACCGAAGCCGAAGCACAAGCTCCCAATCTGCAAGTGCCCGCCACGCGGGCCATCACCCGGGGTCCGGGTATCAACTTGCTGTCGCCGACAGAAGTCACGGGTAAATCTTTCGCATTCAGAATGGTTTTTGAGCCCCGAGGCGGCGCCAAAATCGATCCGGGATCGATCAAATTTGAATACTTAAAGCAACCTGTCGTCGATCTAACCGCTCGATTCAAAACAGGTTTGAACGGCAATCAGCTTGAATTGCCTCAAGCCAGCGTGCCCGCGGGCACGCACCCGATCCGCGTTTCCGTGCGAGACAGCGAAGGCCGTGAAGGCAAGACCATCATCCACTTGAGCGCCAAGTGAGCCACATCACCTTCAACTGTCCTTACTGCTGGAGCAGTGTGCCTGTTCAGGCATCGGTGTGCAGCCATTGCACACGGGATCTCACACTCTTCAAACCCCTGGCGCTCCAACTTCAAACACTGAGCGATGAACTGACGCAACTGAAAGCGCTGGTGCAGCATCAGGCCGAGACACTCACGCAGTTGCAATCGCGGGACATCCAGGCCGCCGCGCTGAGCTATGCCGAAAAGCACGACACTTCACCGCCATCACCAAGCGACTTTGACACCATCGCGCCCCAACGGTCCTGGCTCCATCTGCTGAGCATGGTGGTAGTGACCATTGCCACCATGGGACTTTGTCACTGGGTCCTGCTTTTTGTCTACGACGCACCGCCTTTGTTTCTGCGTCTCTTGACCATCACACTGCCCGCATGGACCGGCTATGCCTGTGCCCGTCGCAGTGGTTTCGGTGGGTTCACACAACTCCTGGCCGCTTTGCTGGTGGGTGGCTTGTCCGTCACCTTGATGCTGACCATCACAGCCCGCATCGATGGGGTGCCACTGTGGCCCGAGACCGCGAGGGATTGGCGCGAAACACTGGAATACACCGCCGCCATCGCTTTGTCATTTTTCACAGGCTATTTGACCCACCATCTGTTGGCCCGATGGGCGCGCCAGCAGCGCAACAAAATCAGCCTGCGGGTTTTGCTGGCGCGCGATGAGTCCGGTCAATTCAAGATCACGGAAATCTCCAACCAGGTTCAAAGCCTGATCACGGCCACCGCACCTTTGGTCTCTGCGGGTGCGGCACTCTACTCCGGACTCAAGGCCTTCACAGGCTCATGAACGGACCCCATTTGAATGCGTTTGCGCTCATGAAAATAAACACCGCCCTCATCCTGACGCTGGCCTTGCTCATGGCATCGCCAGCTCAATCACAGACACCCGCTTTGCGTTCTGCAGTGATCATCGGTCTGAGCCAATACGGAGCCAACACTGGCGCAACCACGCTCGAAGGTGTACCCCATGACGTGGAGAGCGCCAAACGGATTGCCGCCGCCATGGGCATTCCGGCCAACCAGATCCGCCTGGTGCGAGACCAGGATGCCACCAAAGAAAGAATCCTCCAGGAAATTCGGCAATTGGGAGAGCGCACGCGGGATGGCGGACGCAGCTTTATCTACTTTTCCGGACACGGCACGCGGTATTGGGACCCATCGGTCAACGGTTGCGTGGAAGGCCTGTTGACCCACGATGGACAAGCCATCACCAACGCAGAGCTGGCTCAGGCCACACAAAAAGTCACCGCGGGTGCGGACAAAGTCATCACCATGATCGATGCCTGCCACTCCGGTGGTGTGACCTCCGGCAAGGCGGGCACACGGTCGATCGGCGGCATTGAATTCAAACCCAAATTCACCTTCAAGGCCAGCAGCGCTGCCGACGCCTGCAGCCAGCCCTCGAACCTCAAAACCAGAAGCCTCTTGGGTGAGGCAACACGCTTGGGCGCGCTGCAAGAAAACGTGGTGCAAATCACATCTTCCCGGCCTGAGGAAGTCAGTTTTGACGAACCGGGCAAAGGTGGACTGGCGACGCAAGGAGTACGGGATTGTTTGCTCGGCAAAGCCGTCGACAAGGACGGCTCTGGTGCGGTCTCGCTGGCAGAAATTCAGCAATGCGCGCAAGCATTCATTGACTTGAGGCTCAAGGGGGTGAAAGACCTGACACCACACCATGTGTCGGTGTCGGGTAACCGGAACCTGATTCCTGTGGCTTTGCAACGCCCGGCCGCAACTCAAGTGGCATCGGCCACCCCTAGTACGATACCCTCAGTGACGACGTCCGTGACCTCTGTGCCCACTGCGACAGCGACTGCAGCACCGGCACCGACCTCACCTGCCCGACCACCCGCCAGCATGACTGCGAACCCGGCATCTAACAGCACGGCTGCACCTGCACCTGTACCCGCAGCCCCGCCCAGCACAGCATCACGGCCGCCTTCCAACCCCGTCGCGCCAGTCACCCAAGCGCCTGTAGCGCCAGCGGTCACTGCATCAACCATCCCCACAGCCAGCCCACCAAGCGCCGTCAGTCCAAGCCCTGCGGCCCAGCGCCCCGAGCCTGCTGCGACTGCCCCAACTGCGGCACCCACGCCACCTGCCGCCAGCACCCCAGCACTGGCGCAAGCCGCACCTGCACCCGCAGCACCCGAGCCGATGCTGGCATCACTGGCCACATTGACCGATATCGAGCAGCAACGCGATCCACGCATCGTGCTGGATGTCAAACTGAGCAAATCTGTGCTGAAAATCGGCAAAGACGCTTTGGACCTCAGCATCAAATCCAGCCATGATGGGTACATCTATCTGGTCTTGCTGGGCAGTGACCGCAAGAGTTTCTATGTGCTTTATCCCAACGGACTGGACAAAGACAACCGGATCAAGGCCGGTCAAACGCGTCGGCTGCCACGCCCTGACTGGCAACTGGAAGCTGCAGGCCCCCCCGGTACAGACCACCTGTTGGTGATGGTGTCTTCAAGCCCACGGCAAATCGACCGCTTGACCATGGCCGAGCCCTCTGCCACCAACCCGTTCACTTTTGCCTTGAATGAAATCGGTGGCCGTACTGCGCTGATCAACTTTTTGGTTCACAACAAGGATGGCGAGGGCTCCGAACGCTTTGGTGCCAAACTGCTGACCCTGAAAGAAGTCTTATGAAACGATTCACCTTAACTTTGGCGTTCGCTCTGATGGGCGCATCCGCATCGGCCCAATTGGTGCAGCAGGCCTCCAAAGAAGACCTGATCGAAAAGCTCACACCACCTGCGCCACCCACCACGCGCAGCCTGCGCAACCTGGTGCCCAAACCGGTCAATGTAGATCTGTCGATCAACTTTGACTTTGACTCCGCACGGTTACAGGCCAGCAGCAAGCCTTTGCTGGACAACCTGGCCCAGGCCATGAACAGCGAGCGTCTGTCTCAACTGAAATTCAAGGTCGAAGGTCACACCGATGCCAAAGGGAAAAACGAATACAACCAGGAGCTGTCTGCACGACGGGCCGCAGCTGTGCAGGCGTACCTGATCGGTCAGAACGTGCCTGCCGAACGCCTGCAGGCCGAAGGCAAGGGCGCCAGCGAATTGCTGATCCCCGAAAAGCCACTGGCCAGTGAAAACCGCCGCGTGCGGATCAGCCTGCTGCCATGATGCGCTGGTGCTCTTGGCTGCAAAAATCAGTCCTGGCTTTGGGACTGTGCGCATCGGCCATCCATGTGCAGGCTTTTGAGCTGGTCTCTGTGCAAGAACTGCAGGCCTCTTTGGCAGCAGCTGAACCGTTAACCGCCAAAACGGCTGCGGTGCCGGGCGCTCCTCAAATCGAGATCGTGTACCCCAAACTGGACACACCTGTGGCCTCGCCAACAGCCATTCAGTTGATGTTTGTGCCTGCTGCCTCCAGCGTTGTCCGTCCAGAGACCTTCAAAGTCCTGTACGGCCGTCTGCGCATTGACATCACGCAGCGCCTGATCAACGTGGCCAAGGTCACCGCCGAAGGCATCACCGTCAAAGAGGCCAGCCTGCCCAAAGGCACGCACCGGCTTCTGATCAGCATTGAAGACCTGCAAGGCCGCCAGGGCATCAAGTCACTTGATTTTGAAATCAAGTGATGCTTGACGTGATTTCGTGGCGCTTGGACAGGCCCACGAAACCATGTTCGAATGCCTCAGTCCAACCACTGCTTGAGTGTGCCGGTCATCTTCTCGACAGAGATACCGTAGCGGTCATGCAGTGTCGGCAGAGCACCGGCATCGAGGAATGCATCGGGCAAGCCCAACATGCGGAACTTGCTCGGCACCACACCTTTACGCAGCAACAAGCTGGCCACGGCTTCTCCCAAGCCACCGATCACCGAGTGGTTTTCCGCCACAACGACCAGACGTCCGGGCTTGCGCACTTCGGCCAGGATGGTCGCGTTGTCGAGCGGCTTGATGGTCGGGCAGTGCAGCACGGCCACATTCACCTTGTCGGCTTCAAGTTGTTTGGCTACTTCAAGCGAGCGCATGGTCATGAAGCCACTGGAGATCACCAGCACATCCGCACCTTCTCGGAGCATCTTGGCCTTGCCCAATTCAAACGTGTAGTTGTACTCGTCCAGCACCAGCGGCACATTGCCTCGGAGCAGACGCATGTAGACCGGACCAGGGTGGGCGGCGATTTGCGGCACGGCCTGCTCGATGTCGAGCGCGTCGCAAGGGTCCACCACCGTGAGGCCAGGGATGGCGCGCATCATCGCCAGGTCTTCGGTGGCCTGGTGGCTGGGGCCGTAGCCGGTGGTGAGGCCTGGCAGGGCACAGCAGATCTTGACGTTGAGGTTTTCCTCGGCGATCACCTGGTGGATGAAGTCATAAGCCCTGCGCGTGCCGAACACGGCATACGTCGTGGCAAAAGGCACCAGACCGGTCTTGGCCATGCCACCGGCTGCGCCCATGAGCAGTTGCTCGGCCATGCCCATCTGGAAAAAGCGCTCGGGGTAAGCCTGCGCGAACAGGTGCAGGTCGGTGTACTTGGCCAGATCCGCCGTCATGCCGACCACTTCAGGGTGCTCTGCGGCATAAGCGACCAAGGCCTTACCAAACGGCGCGGCCTGCACACGCTGGCCTTCGGTCGCGATGGAGGCGATCATGGCCGAAGTGGTCAGCCGGGGTTTTTTCTCGGCAACGGTGTTCATGCGCGGGCTCCTTCAGGTGCATTTTCATCGAGGATGGACAGCGCCTGCTGCCACTCGGGCGGGTCGACACGGATGAAGTGGTTCTTCTCCCGCGCTTCCAGGAAGGGCACGCCCTTGCCCATCAGCGTGTCGCACAGGATCACGCGGGGCTTGGACTCTGTCAATTGGCGTGCCGTGTCGAAGGCGCGCAGCACGGCAGGCAAATGGTTGCCGTCTACGCGCTGTACATGCCAGCCAAACGAGGCCCACTTGTCGGCCAGTGGCTCAAAGCCCAGCACCTTGGTGGACGGGCCATCGGCCTGCTGGTTGTTGATGTCGACCATGCAGATCAGGTTGCCCAGACCATGGTGCGCCGCCGACATGGCCGCCTCCCACACCGAGCCCTCATCCAGTTCACCATCGGACATGGAGTTGTAGACAAACGCCGGGTTGTTCTGATGGCGCAGGCCCAGCGCGATGCCCACGGCAATCGGCAAGCCCTGACCCAGCGAGCCACCTGACATTTCCATGCCGGGCGTATAAGTGGCCATGCCCGACATGGGCAGGCGGCTGTCGTCGCTGCCGTAGGTTTCGAGTTCCGACTCGGGAACGATGCCCGCTTCGATCAGGGCCGCATAGTGCGCGATGGCGTAGTGACCGTGCGACAGTAAGAAGCGGTCGCGCCCGGTCCACTCGGGGTCGTCGGCGCGGAAGTTCATGGCGTGGCCATAGGCCACGGCCAGCACGTCGGCATAGCCCAGGGCCTGGCCGACATAGCCCTGGCCCTGCACTTCGCCCATGCGCACCGCCAAACGGCGGATGCGCCAGGCACATTGGGCAAGGGAGGACAGTGTGTCCTGAGCGGAATTCATGGCGTTTCTCCCAACAAAAAAAGAAAGTCAATCACTTGAAAATGGCTGCAGGCACGTACGACACGAGCAACAGCACCCCAAAAGCGACGAAGTAAAACGGACCCAGTTCGCGCACCGTCTCACCCACCTTGACCTTGGCCAAAGAACTGGTGATGAACAAAGTGGTGCCCACAGGTGGGGTGTACAAACCAATCGCCAAGTTCACGGTCATCATGATCCCCAGCTGTGTGAGGTCCATACCGATCGAATTGGCCAAGGGCACAAACACCGGGGTCAACAACAGCACCGCAGCAGGCAGGTCAATGAACATGCCGCAGACCAGCATCAACAGGTTCATCAGCAAGATCACGCTCCAGCCGCTGGACAAATTGGCTTGCGCCCAGCCCACCACGCCATCGGGCATGCGGTCAAACGTGAGCAGCCAGCCAATCGCAGCCGAGGCCATGATCACGAGCAGCACCACACCGGTGGACAAACCCGCTTCCATGACGGCTTTGTGCAGACGCTTCCAGCCCAGGTCACGGTAGACCAGCACCGATACCAGGCCGGCATACAGCGTGGACAGCACACTCACTTCGGTCGGGGTGGCGATGCCAAAGCGCAGGAACACAATGATCAGCACCGGCAACACCAGCGCGGGCGTGGCGTACAGCAACTGCTGGCTGAACACGCCCCAGTCGAGCTTGCGGGTGTCACGCGGAAAGTTGCGACGCCGTCCCACCCACCAACAAGCGGCCATGAAGCCCCCGCACATCAACAAGCCCGGCAAGATGCCCGCCACAAACAGTGCAGCGACCGAGGTGTTGCTGGACAGGGCAAACAAAATCATGGGGATCGAAGGCGGGATCAGGATGTCGATGGTGGCCGCTGCAGCCAAGGTGGCTGCAGAAAAAGCAGGCGGGTAGCCCAAACGCTTTTGCCAAGGAATCAACAAGGAGCCAATGGCCGAGGCATCGGCCACGGCCGAGCCCGACACCCCACCAAAAATGGTGGACGACAGCACACCCACCTGACCCGGGCCACCGTGGAAACGGCCGATCAGGGTGGACAAGACCCCAATCAGCGCTTCGCCCAGTTTGCCGCCCATCATGAGTGAGCCGGTGAGCATGAAAAACGGAATGGCAATCAGCGGAAAGCTTTGCACCTGCGCCACCATTTGCTGCACCAGCAAGTCTAGGGGGACACGGTCAGACGTCGCGGCGGCCACCATGGCGGCCACCAGCAAGGCATGCGCGATCGGAATGGCGATCACGGCAGCGCCGAGAAAAACAAGCAAGATCAATGCGGTCATGATTCAGGTCCTTCTCACCAGTGAACCGGTGCAGGCTCGGTGGAGAGCGGGGTGTGGGGGTCGGCTTGCCAGGCGCGCCAGGCAGACACCAGGGCCAACACAGCGAGCAAGGCCATGCCGGTCATGACACAGCCATACGTGACAGAACCCGGAATTTGCAAGATGGGCGACTTCTCGTCGTGCACGATGTCCAGCATGCGCCATGTGGCGACTGCCAGCGTGGCATAGAGCACGCTCACAACCGACCAACCCAGCACACCCCAAAGACGACGCACAGACCCGGACAATTTGTCCATCAAAAAGCTGGTGGTGATGTGCGCACCATGCTGAGCTGCCAGAACCACCCCCGCCATGACCATCCAGGGAAACAGCAATTCGGGCACCTCATTGGCCCACTGCAAACTCGCACCCGTGGCATAACGCAAGATGGTGTTCGCTGCCAGGATAACGAAGATGATCACGGTGCTGATCCACAGCAACACCTGACACACGACCGAGATGGCCCGTTCAATAAAATTCATGGGTTTCTCCAGCCCGCACGCCTCAGCGTGCGGGCATCCAGGCCTCACGGCCTGTGTCAAAGACAGGGGATCAACGGGCTGCCGCGATCACTTTTTTCAGGAAAGGCCCAATGGGGGTGGCCAACCACTTGTCATCCACATTGGCAGTGGCTTTGGCAAACGGGGTCTTGTCCACCGTGTTGATCTGCACGCCCTTGGCTTTCAGGTCGGCCAACAATTTGTCATCGCTTTCCTTGGACAACTTGCGCTGCAATTGCGTCGCCTCTGTCGCCGCTTCCTGCAACACCTTCTTGTCGGCATCGCTCAGGCGGTCCCAGCTGCGCTTGCTCATCAGCAAGGGCGTCATCTCGTACTTGTGGCCTGTCAAGCTGATGAACTTGTTCACTTCATAGAGCTTGCTGGCATGGATGTTCATGAGCGGGTTTTCCTGCCCGTCGACCACACCCTGCTGCAGGGCCACATACAGCTCGGCAAACTTGATTTGCTGGGCTTCGGCACCCAACGCCTGCATGATGTCCACGGTCACGGCATCGGGTGGTGTGCGCATCTTCAAGCCCTTGAGGTCTTCAGGCTTGGCCAGAGCACGTTTGCTGTTGCTCATGTGGCGGATGCCGTTGTCCCAATAACCCAGCACCACAAGACCTTTTTCGGCGGACTTGTCAGCCAGCTCCTTGCCCAAGGGACCATCCAGCATTTTCCAGACCTGCTCCAGGCTGCTGAACAAGAAGGGCATGCCAAATGCCGCGTACTCGGGCACCGCGTTGGCCACGGCACCTTGCGAGTTGGCGCTCATGTCCAAGGCGCCTGTGCGCATGGCGGTGACCATGGCCGCGTCATCACCCAACTGGGCAGACGGGGCCACCTGGATCTCGATGCGACCACCGGATTTGGCCTTGGCCACTTCGGCCATCTTGACGGCCGCTTCATGGCGAGGGTTACCAGGGGCAGCGCCATGGCCCAGCGTCAGTTTGACGGCCTGGGCATGTGCCAACGAAGTAGCGGCCAAAACGGCTGCGGCCAGCAAGGTGCGGCGCAATGTGTTGAATCGTGTCATGAATGTCTCCTTGGTTTTAGGGTCATGGGTCAAACCCATGGGTTGAGAAAAATCAAATGCGGGTCAGTGGATCAACATGCCGCCGTTCACATCGAGCGTGATGCCGGTGCAGTACTTGGACAGGTCGCTGGCCAGGAACACCACGCAACCGGCCACATCGTTGGGCTCGCCAATGTGGCCCAGCGGGATGCCATCCAGAATGGCCTGGCGTTTGTCGTCGGGGATCTTGCCTTTGTTGATGTCGGTGGCGATCAGGCCGGGCGTGACGCAGTTGACGCGGATGTTGTTACCCCCGTATTCGCGCGCCATGGCACGGGCCAAACCCAGCACGCCCGCTTTGGCTGCCGAATAGTGCGGGCCGCCCAGAATGCCGCCGCCACGCTGCGCCGACACCGACGAGATGCACACGATCGAGCCGCTGTTTTGGGCAATCATGGTGGGCAGCATGGCTTGCGATGCGTACAGCGTGCCGCGCAGGCTCACGTCCAGAATGCGGTCGTAGTCCTGGCCGGTGATGTCCAGGAACTTGACAGGCTGGGTGATGCCCGCGTTGTTGACCAAGATGTCGATGCGGCCCATGGCGGCCTTGATCTGGGCGGCAGCGGCTTCGCACGTCGCCTTGTCGGTCACATCGGCCACCAAGCCCAAATGCTGTGCGCCCAGGCGGGCGGCGGCGGCTTGAGGGTCTGCCACGGCCAAATCGAGGATCACGACGCGGGCGCCTTGTTCGGCCATCATGCGGGCAGTGGCAAAGCCCAGGCCGTTTTGGCCAGCGCCACCGGTGATCACGGCCACTTTGTCTTTGAGCAACATGCAGGGTCTCCTTTGTGTGTCTGCGTTGAATGAGTGGCGCGATTTTGGAGACCCCCTTGCATGAAGACAAACGATATAAACTCACCAGTGGTTTAATTTCATTCATGTTGCACTGCAACGGTTCAATTTCCTTCACCCGGCATGATCCCTCCGCTCACGGCCTTGCAAGCCTTTGAAACCATTGCCCGTCGCAAGAGCTTTTCACTGGCGGCCGAAGAGCTGCACCTGACGCCCTCGGCGGTGAGCCACCAGGTGGCCAAACTGGAAAGTCTGCTGAATGTGCGCCTTTTCGAGCGCTCAGCGCGGGGTGTGGAGCTGACTCCTGCTGGCCAGCGATACCTGCAACGCGTGGCCAGCGCATTGGGCGCCATCAACACCGCGACCGAAGACCTGCGCCATGGCGTGCAAGACACCTTGTATGTGCACAGCAGCCCAAGCATCGCCAGCTTGTGGTTGATGCCGCGCATCGCCCGCTTCACGGCTTTGCATCCCAACATCTCGCTCATGCTGTCCGCTTCGCATGTGCATTCGGACTTTCAGTTAGGTCAGATGGACATTGACATCCGCTACGGCATGCCCAACTGGCCGCACCTGGAAGTGGAGCCGGTGTTCACCGAAAAAATCCTGCCACTGGCCAGCCCGGAATTCATCCGCACCCACGCGCTGCACACCCCGCAAGACCTGCTGCGTGTGCCGCTGATCCAGTCCAGCGTGAGCGTCGTGCAGTGGCCTGAATGGTTTGCCCGCTTTTGCGCCGATGAACGCCCCGAACGCATGGGCCTGCGCTTTGACCGCGCCATGATGAGCCTAGACGCCGCCGTGCAAAAGCTCGGCGTGGCGCTGGAAAGCACCAGCATCGGCCAGTCCCTGATCGCCAGCGGCAAGCTGCAACCCGTCTTTGAAGAAGAGATGTGCATGCCCGTGCGGGCGCACTTCATGGTCTACCCGGCCAGGCATGCGTCAAGGCCCGAAGTCAAGAGCTTCATGACCTGGTTGCGAGAAGAAGCCCAACCCACACGGGCATGAACCGCTAAGCCCCGGCTTGACCGTTTGGCAAAACAACCATTGACCTCAGGATGGTTGAATCACGCTCATCAAAACATGAGTTTTCTTCGCTTGTATTCATGTGAGGTGGCCGCAAAAATCGTGGCCACCCCATTGAATCCACAGGAGACGGGCGCTCTGCTTTGCAGCAAGACCGCCACACCCCATGAGCGCACACCCTCAACAAGCCCTGGCCCACGCCATCCGTTTTCTCTCGATTGACGCCATCGTCAAAGCCCAGGAGGGCCACCAAGGGGTGCCCCTGGGGATGGCCGAAATCGCCACGGCGCTGTACACGCGCCACCTCAAATTCAACCCGGCTGATCCTGCTTGGTGGGACCGTGACCGCGTGGTGCTGTCCAACGGGCATGGCTCGATGCTGCTGTACGCGCTGCTGCACCTGACGGGCTATCCGGACTTTCCCATCGAAGCCATCCAGCGCTTTCGCGAACTGGGCTCAGTCTGTGAAGGCCACCCCGAACGACCCCACGGCCAAGCCAACGGCATCGAAGTGACCACCGGCCCACTGGGCCAAGGGATTGCCAACGCCTTGGGCATGGCCGTGGCAGAGGCCTATCTGAACGCCCGCTTTGGCAGCAAGCTGGTCAACCACTTCACCTACGCGTTTGTGGGCGACGGTTGCCTGCAAGAAGGCGTGGGTCAGGAAATGATTTCATTGGCAGGCCATTTGCAATTGGGCAAACTGGTGCTGTTGTGGGACGACAACCAAATCACCGACGACGGCAGCACCGCGTTGTCGATCAGCGAAAACGTGGCCGAACGCTTTCGCGTGGCAGGCTGGCATGTGATGGAAGTGGACGGCCACGACATCGAGGCTGTGTCGGCTGCACTCGATGCTGCGCGCCTTGATCCGCGCCCCTCCATGCTGGCATGCCGCACCGTAATTGCCAAAGGCATTGCACGCTTGCAAGGCCAGCGCGGCGGCCACAGTGGCCGCTTGTTTGCCGAAGACGCCCAGGCAGCGCGCGAATTGCTGGGCTGGAAGCACGGCCCGTTTGAAGTGCCTACCGAGGTGCAGCAGGCCTGGCGTGCAGCAGGCGAGCGCAGCCATGGCGAACACACGGCTTGGCATTCACGGGTGGCCGCGCTGTCTGCGTCCGAGCGCGCTGAATTTGAGCGCGTGATGCGCGGGGAATTGCTCGCCAACTGGCCACAAGTCTTGCTGGACTACAAACAAAACGCACTGCACACCCCCCCTGCGCCCAGCGGCATCTTCATCTCGGCCGAAATCAACGACCTGTTGACGCCTTGGTTGCCCGAGCGCATGGTGGGCTGCGCGGATCTGGAAGCACCGACCAGCCACAAACGGGGCTTGACGGCCTTCACGGTCGTCGACCGGCAGGGCGCCTATGTGCATTGCGGTGTGCGCGAACATGTCATGGGTGCCATGGCCAACGGCATGGCCGCGCATGGCGGTGTGTTGCCGCTGTCGGTGACCTATCTGGCTTTTGCCGACTACCAGCGCCCCGCCATGCGCATGGCCGCACTGATGGGCTTGCCCGTGAAATTCGTGTTCAGCCACGACTCGATCGGCATCGGCAAAAACGGCCCCACACACCAGCCTGTTGAAACTCTGGCGTCGCTGCGGGCCATGCCCAACATGCTGGTGATGCGCCCGGCGGACGCGGTCGAGGCTGCCGAATGTTGGGAAGCGGCTCTGGCCCACACCAGCGGTCCTGTCAGTCTGGTGTTTGCGCGCCAGTCACTGCCGCTGGTACGCGGCACGCACACGCCGGCCAACCTGTCTGGCCGTGGCGCTTATGTCTTGCACGAAGCGGCCTGCGGTGCACGGCAGGTCACGCTGCTGGCCACAGGCTCTGAAGTGATGCTGGCGGTGCAAGCCCGCGAAAAGCTCGAGGCGTCAGGCATCGCCACTGCCGTGGTGTCTCTGCCTTGTTGGGAACTTTTCAACGCACAAGACGCCAGTTATCGCCAAAGCGTGTTGGGCACAGGCGTTCGCGTGGGCGTGGAAGCCGCAGTGCGCCAAGGCTGGGACGCGTACTTGGGACTGGAAGGCGGCTTTGTGGGCATGACCGGCTTTGGTGCCTCAGGCCCGGGCGAGGCACTCTACCAACTTTTCAACATCACCCCTGACGCGGTGGTCGCCGAAGCGCTGCGCTTGTTGGGCCCCAGTCACTGAGTTGACCGGGGTGGTCCTCCAGCGCCGCCCATGAATGTCACGGCCGGATTGACCGGGTGTCCGTGACTTCTGGATACCCGCATTCGCGGGTATGACAAAGAAATTGATCGAGGGGGGCGACAATCGGACCATGACTTTGCGCAATGATGCCTCGTCCAGAGAACGCCGGGCCCTTTGGCTGCTCTGGATCACACCGGCCCTGTGGTCCGTCAATTACATCGTGGCCCGCACCGCACCCGGGGCGGTGGAACCGCACATGTTGGCACTGGGCCGCTGGGCTCTAGCGGGCGTGATCCTGGGCTTCATTGCACGCAGTGAACTCTGGCGCGAACGCCGCAGCAGCCTGCGGGTGGCTTGGCAATACCTGGTGCTGGGCGCTTTGGGCATGCTGATTTGCGGGGCCTGGGTTTACCTGGGCGCACAGACCACCACCGCCATGAACATCGCGTTGATTTACGCCGCCTCACCGGTACTGATCGCGCTGGGTGCCGTGCTGTGGCTGGGCGAACGGTTTTCCTGGCGACAAGGCTTGGGCGTGCTGGTGGCCATGGCGGGCGTTTTCCATGTGGTGGTCAAGGGGCAATGGGCGGCGCTGGGCCAAGTGCAATGGGTGGCGGGTGACGGCTGGATTGTGGTCGCCATGATCGCTTGGGCAGGCTTTTCTTTGCTGCAAAAAAAATGGCCCTCGCCTTTGGGTGCCACTGCGCGGCTGGCCACGATTTGCATGGGCGGCGTGTTGGTGCTTTTGCCTTTTGCAGCCTGGGAATGGCAGCAAGCCGAAACACCCCCGTGGAGCATGCAAGCCACCTGGCTGGTGGTGGGTGCCGGGCTGGTGCCCGGCGTCGGGGCTTACTGGGCTTATGGGTTTTGCCAGAAGGTGCTGGGCGCCAGCCGCGTGGCAGCCAGCTTGTACCTGGGGCCGCTCTATGGCGGCTTGACCGCCTGGGTGGTGCTGGGCGAATCTCTGGGATGGCACCACGTCATGGGCGCGGGCCTGATCTTGCCCGGCATCTACCTGGCCTCACGCCAAGCCCCCGCCAGCCCAGAGATCTAACGCCGCTTGGCGTTCCACAAGCGCGGGTCTTTGCGGACTGCCGGCACAAAAAAGCCTCCCGAAGGAGGCTGTTGGGTTCTGGGCATCATCGCCCCTGGCAGAAGCCTCAGATGTAATACATGCGGCTGTTGACCATGCGGGCAGCGCGGCGGGTCATGTAAGTGGTCAAGTCGGCGGCTGGGGCAGAAGTGTTTTCGGCGCGGTCCATGGCCGTTTGCAGCTCGGTCATCAGGCGGCTGTCGGTTTGGGCCATGGCCCACAGTCGCTGGTCCGCACGGTTGCGCGCCAAGTTGGCCGACCAGGTGTCCAGATTCGCCATCACGGCCTGCGCCAACAGACGGCTCACGCCGCGCAAGGCGGCAATGGCGACCACCGCCACGGCCCAAAGCGCCATCCAGGCCGCGATCACATGTGTTTCGGCCCAGTCGTCAATCAGGTGGTCGGTCACCACCACCAAAGCCGCAACGCCAGCGGCGAGCATCCAGGTGGCCAGGGTTTTGGTCGAGGTTGTGGGTGCTGACGGTGCAGCAGAGGGGGCGGGCATTTGGCCCAAGACAGATTTAGAAGTGGTCGTGTTCATTTTGAGTTCCCTTGATTTGATTTTGTATGCTTTGGCAATCCAAACCAGCAAAACCATGACCCGAATCATAGGGTTTTTACTCATGCGATTCAACTTTATATTCATGATGTTCATCATTCATAATCGTGATATGTCACCGGTATTTGCATGAACTCCCCCATCCCGGCCTCATTTCGCACGCTCGACCTGAATTTGCTCCGAATCTTTGACGAGGTCATGGCCGAACGCAGTCTGACAAGGGCTGCACGCAACCTCTCGCTGACCCAGCCCGCCGTGAGCAACGCCTTGCGTCGCTTGCGCGATGCACTGGGCGACGAACTGGTACGCCGCCACGGGCACGGCATTGAACCCACCCCACGCGCCTTGGTGCTGTGGCCCAGCGTGCGGGAAGCGCTGCGCCAGCTGCAAGAAGCCATCGTGCCCCAAACGTTTGTCCCCCAAGAGGCCAGCAGCACCTTCATCCTGGCCATGGCCGACGCCACGGCAGCAGAACTGATGGGCGGGCTGGCCCGTCAAATCCAGTCCGAGGCGCCGGGCGTCTCGCTGCGGGTGGTGCCGCTGACCACGCGGGACCCCCGCAGTCTGCTCAGCGATGGTGCGGCCGACATGGCACTGGGCTACTTTCCCGCTGTGCTGACCGACTTGACCGGGCGCGCACAAGCGGGTGAAGCCGTGTCCTTTGAACACCAGCGCCTGTATGCCGGTGAATATGTGTGCGTGATGCGACAAGGCCACCCACTGGCCAAGCAGCCCATGACACTGGACAGGTATTGCGCCGCCCGGCACCTGTTGGTGAGTTTTTCAGGTCGGCCCTATGGCTTTGTCGACGAAGCGCTGGCCACGATTGGTCGACAGCGCCGCATCGTGATGACGGTGAACCAGTTTTTCACCGCCGGGCAGGTGGTGGTCAACTCCGACCTGCTCACCGTGCTGCCGCGACACTTTGTACCGACCACCGGCATGGGCGATCAGTTGCTGCTGCGTGAGCTGCCGCTGGACGTGCCCCCCGTGCATGTCGAGGCTTTGTGGCATCGGCGGCTGCAACACGACGGCGCGCACCAATGGCTGCGTGAGCAGCTGCTGCAAGTGGCGAAAGCGGCTTTCGACACCGAAGCCACGGGGGTAATGGCATGAACATCCAGCTCCTGTCGGACCTGCATCTGGAGTCCAACCCCGGCTTCATGCCCACGCCCGCGCCGGGTGCCGATGTGCTGGTGCTGGCCGGTGACATCGGCTCGTACCAAACCGGCTCGGCACTGGCCGCGTCCGGCGATGGCGACTTTGGCCTGGCGCGGTTTTCGCCGCTGCACGGCTGGCCGACGCCTGTGCTGTTTGTGCCGGGCAACCACGAATACGACGGCCTGGACTTTGACCAAGCCCACACCCGTTTGCAGGGCACCTGCCAGCGCTTGGGCATCACCTGGCTGGAGCGCGAGGTGCTGGAGCTGGGCGGTGTGCGCTTTATCGGCACCACGCTGTGGACCGATTTCGATGCGCTGGGGCCACTGGCAGGCCAGACCTTGCCAGACCCCACATCTGCCAAATTTCCGGCCCACTTTCACCATCCCAACAGCCAGTACACACGCCAGCTCAAGGCACGTGACAAGGCTTTTCGGGCGGCCAACTATTACCTGCGCAAAACCCTGACCACACGCCATGGCGAGCCCTGGCTGGCCGAGGGCCTGCGCGAGCAGGCCCTGCAATGCCAAGTCTGGTTGAGCCAGGCCTTGGCCCAGCCGTTTGATGGACCCACCGTGGTCATCACGCACTTTGCGCCCAGCCTGCACAGCGCAGACCCGCGTTACGGCCACGTGCCGGGCACGGCCGGTTTTTGCAATGCACTGGACCACTTGCTGCCACATGCCCAGTTGTGGCTGCACGGCCATTTGCATTGCGCCAGCGACTACACCCAACACGGCTGCCGCGTGGTGGCCAATCCGCTGGGTTATGCGCACAAAAACGAGCAGCTGCAATTCCAGCCTGGCTGCCTGCTCGCACTCTGAATGAATGACAGATCACATGGGGTCACACACGCCCCGGCATCCCGTCAAATTTCATGACCCAAGTCAAGACAGGGCTCTGAGGCTGCGGTTAAAGTCAAGACTTCTTTGATCCGCAACAGGAGACCTTCATGAAAATCTTATTGGCCGTTGATGGCAGCGAATACACCAAAAAAATGCTGGCCTACCTGACCACGCATGACGAACTGTTCAGCGCGAACAACAGCTACACCCTGCTGACGGTGAATCCACAACTGCCCCCCCGTGCGCGCGCAGCCGTGGGCAAAGAAGTGGTCGACGCCTACCAACGTGAAGAAGCCGAAAAAGTGCTCGGCCCGGTCACCAAGTTCCTGTTGCGTCACGGCATCGACGCCAAGACCGTGGCCAAGGTGGGCCATGCGGGCGAGACCATTTCCAAGACCGCCGACAGCGGCAAGTTTGACCTGGTGGTGATGGGCTCACACGGCCACGGCACGCTGGGCAACCTGGTCATGGGCTCGGTCGCCACCCAGGTGCTGGCACATTGCAAAGTGCCCGTGCTGTTGGTGCGCTGAGCATTGGGGTATCAGCCCGGCCCTTAGCCAGCATTCGCGAGCAGGGGCTCGCTCCTACAAAAACCAGTGCCCTCCCCCTGTGGGAGGCTGCCCCTGCGGCCGAATGTGGGCCAGGGCACTGGCCTAGGCCGAACCCAGCATTCGCGAGCAGGGGGCTCGCTCCCACCGGGAAAAGCGAACCTCAAACTCAGCGGGCGCTCAGGCCGTCGAAACAGGTGCTCATCACCAGGTCGAGGATTTGTTCGTCGGTGTGTTGCTCGCCCATTTTGAGGAACTCCAGCACCGGGTCGCAGGCCCGTGCAAACAGGGTGTAGAGCACAGCCACCGCAGGCAAGGCCTTGTTGATCTGACCTTGCGCCTGGGCTTTTTCAATCCAGCCGCCCAGCGCATCGCTGACTTCCATCAAGCCATCCATGTAGTCCTTGCTGGCCATCAAGGTGGCCCGCAGGCTGGAATTCTGGCTGGGCAAGGAAGGCATCAGGCCTTGCAGTTTGAGGGTCATCGTCCAGCGGGTCACCGCCTTGAGCTTGTCGATGGCCGCCTGTTCGGCAGGCAAAGTCGAGATGAACTCTTGCGCCTTGCGCATGGCCGTCACCATGGCCGCGCAGGCCAGCTCTTCCTTGCTGGTGAAGTGCTTGTACAAGCTGGCCTTGGCAATGCCCACCTCGGCCGCCACTTCGTCCACAGTCATCGCATCAAAGCCTTTTTCGGCCAGCAATCGGTTGACCGACTGGATGATGGCCGTCTCTCGGGCGGCGAGCATCTGGACCTTGAAGGATTTTTTGGGCGGTGTACGGGCTTCTGTATTCATCGGCGGATTCTAGCCCGGCAGACCAAAAAAAGACCCTGCGGTCATCCCTAAGCCTGTTCAATTCAAACCGCGAGAGTCCCGTTTATCCACACGGGCCGGTGGGCGTCAGGCTTTTTGCAAGCCTGGCACCCCCGCGCGAACAACCCACTGCCCCTGCGAGCGAAAAACCCCGTCCGCCTGGGCCGGGTTGGGGGTGGTTCTGAACTCTGCCGCCACGCCCTCGGGCCGCACATCCAGCACGGTGTAACCGCGTTCGTCCGAGCGGGCATGCAGGATGTCCGGGTTGCTCTCGCGGATTTGGGCCAACAACTTCTCACCCAGACCGCGTGAGGTGACCGATGTGGTCACGATCTCGCTGGCCACCACAGGCGAGCGCTCGTCGTTGGCTTGCACGCGCAATTGGGCTGCCACGTTCATGTGCACATCGCCGCCCAACAGCACCACATTGGACACCCCTGCCTGCGCCACCGTGCCGAGCAGTCTGGCCCGGGCTTGCGGGTAGCCGTCCCAGCCATCGGTGAAGGCACTGCGCCCCAAAGGCGTGTTGACGCCACTCGAACTCATTTGTGTGGACTGCGCCACCAGTTTCCAGCGCCGGGTGCTGCGCGTCAGGCCCTCGGTCAACCATTGCTCTTGCGCCGCGCCCAGCATGCTGCGCGCCGGATCGCTCAGGGCATCACAACCCACCACCACCCGACCACCGCCCCGGTTCGGGTCCAGACAGGCCTGGTGGTCGCGGTACTGGCGGCAGTCGAGTGTCCACAGATCGGCCAGTTTGCCCCAAGCCATGCGGTCATGGATGCGCATTTGGCTGCCGTTGACCGGGTCTGGCCCCAGGCGCAGCGGCATGTGTTCAAAATAAGCCTGGTAAGCCGCCGCGCGGCGGCGCAAAAACACCTGTGGGTCGGTGAACTGGCGATCGAGGTCGTTGGCGTAATCGTTGACCACTTCGTGGTCGTCCCAGGTCATGACCCAAGTGTGCGCGGCGTGGCAGGCTTGCAAATCCGCGTCGGTCTTGTATTGCGCGTGACGCTCGCGGTATTCCTCCAGCAACTTGGGCACGCCCCCCTGGTGCTTGCGCAACATGTACTGGGGGTTGGAGCTTTCGTAAATGTAGTCCCCCACAAACAGCACCAAGTCCAGATCGCTTTGGGCCATCTCGCGGTGGGCGGCAAAAAACCCCTGCTCGTAATGCTGGCAAGAGGCCAGGCCCATGCGCAAGCGTGCCACGGCCTCCTCGGCAGCAGGGCTGGTGCGTGCACGGCCCACCGGGCTGATGGCGTTGCCGCAGACAAAGCGGTACCAATAAGGCCGCCCGGGCTGCAAACCACTGGCCAGCACATGCACGCTGTGGCCACGGCTGGCATCGGTCTGCACGCGCCACTGGCGCACAGGCTGGCGCAATGCCGCATCGGCAAACACCTCGCACACGACGGGCACGCTTTGGCTCTTCAGCGCCGCATCGGCCTCGCTGATGCGAAGGCGCGTCCACAGCACCACGCTGCCCGGCTGGGGCTGCCCGCTGGCCACCCCCAAACCGAAGGGGTCCACTTGCCAGCGCAGCCCGTTGCCCGAAGGCGAGCCCTGCAACAACTGCGCTTGGGCTGCGGCGCTCAACCAGGGCATCAAGGCCAGGGCCAAGGCCCGGCGGTGCACATCACGGCGGGAAACAAGGGGGCGGTTCATGTCTGCAAAGCGTTCAGGGCGGGATGACCAAAATTCAGCAGGCATGTTAACCGGGGCGCTTCGGCTGGCCTGCGCCAGTGGCCGCTTGCCAAGCGGTGACAGGCAGGCACGCCAGACGGCGGCACAATGAACGGCATGACCCCGCCCGAAAAAATCCGCAAAGACCACCTGGACACCCTGGCCGTGAGCATGCTGCTGGTCTGCTGCATGTTCTGGGGGTTTCAGCAGGTCCTGGTCAAGGCCACGGTGGCCGAATTGCCGCCCGTGTTCCAGTCCGCGGTGCGCGGCGTGGGGGCCACGCTGCTGCTGTGGCTGTGGTGCCAATGGCGCGGGGTGCGCCTGTTTGCACGCGACGGCAGCCTGTGGGCCGGTTTGCTGGTGGGCTGCCTGTTTGCTGCGGAGTTTGCTTTCATCTACATCGGCCTGCAGCACACCTCGGCCTCGCGGCTGACGGTGTTTTTGTACACCTCGCCCTTTTGGGTCGCGGCGCTGGTGCCTTTGTTCATCCGCACCGAGCGGCTGCGCCCTGTGCAATGGCTGGGCATGGCCTGCGCGTTTGCCGCCGTGGTGTTTGCCTTGCGCGAAGGTTTTGGCGGCGGCGGTGCCACGGGCGACCTGATGGGCCTGGCGGCCGGAGCCTTGTGGGGCCTGACCACCGTGGCCATCCGCGCTGCCAACCTGACGCGTCTGGCCGCCGAAAAACTGCTGTTTTACCAACTGGCCGTCAGCACCGTGGTGCTGGTCTTGCTGTCACACCTGATGGGTGAGCCCTGGGGCGGTGACTGGAGCCACTTTGCCATCGGCTCGGTGGCGCTGCAAACCGTGGTGGGTGCATTCGCCAGCTACCTGGCCTGGATGTGGATGCTGGGCCACTACCCGGCCACCAAAATTTCCGCCTTTGTGTTTTTGACGCCGCTGTTCGCGCTGCTTTTCGGCATGCTCTGGCTGGGCGAAGCCGTAACCCTGACGCTGGCGCTGTCCTTGGCGCTGGTGGCGGTCGGCATCGTGTTGGTCAACCGCAAACCTGGCTGAGCGCGGCATGGGTTTTTCGCTCTGTCAGCCGTACCCGCCCGATCTGTCATCCCCGCGAAGGCGGGAATCCATCTTCCTTTCCCCATCGGTAAAAAAACCTCACACCAATTCCACCCCTTGAACCTCCTTTCTGAAAGACACGCATGACCTACCAAGCCCTCCAAATTGAAAAAGACGACGCCGGTTACCGCTGCACCCTGCAAACGCTGGATGACAGCGCCTTGCCCGAAGGTGACGTGACCGTACAGGTCGACTATTCCACCGTCAATTACAAAGACGGCTTGGCGATCACCGGCAAATCGCCCGTGGTGCGCAAGTTCCCGCTCACGCCCGGCATCGACCTGGCGGGCACGGTGACCGACAGCCAGCACCCGCTGTTCAAAGTGGGTGACCCAGTCGTGCTCAACGGCTGGGGCGTGGGCGAAAGCCACAGCGGCGGTCTGGCGCAAAAGGCACGCCTCAAGGGTGACTGGCTGGTGAAGCTGCCCACCGCCTTCACCCCGCGCCAGGCCATGGCCATTGGCACGGCCGGCTACACCGCCATGCTGTGCGTGATGGCGCTGCAAAAGCACGGCGTCACGCCAGACAAGGGCGACATGTTGGTCACGGGCGCGGGCGGCGGCGTGGGCAGCGTGGCGATTGCGCTGCTGGCCAAGCTGGGTTACCGCGTGGTGGCCAGCACCGGCCGCCTGCAAGAAGCCGACTACCTGCGCCAGCTGGGCGCGGCCGACGTGATGGACCGGGCCGAACTGTCGGCGCCCGGCAAACCCCTGGCCAAAGAGCGCTGGGCCGGCGTGGTCGACACCGTGGGCAGCCACACCCTGGCCAACGCCTGCGCCAGCACGAAATACGGTGGCGTGGTCACCGCCTGCGGCCTGGCGCAAGGCATGGACTTTCCGTCGAGCGTGGCCCCCTTCATCCTGCGCGGCGTGACCTTGGTCGGCATCGACAGCGTGATGGCCCCGCGTGCCGTGCGCGAAGCGGCCTGGGCACGCCTGGCCCAAGACCTGGACACATCGCAGCTGGAGCACATGACCCGCGAAGTGGGCCTGGCCGATGCCATTGGCTTGGGCGCGGAGATTTTGGCGGGGCAGGTGCGTGGGCGGGTGGTGGTGAACGTCAACCGCTGAAAGACCCTGAGGATTGTCAGCATGTCACCGATAATCACGCCTTCTGATTTCCAACGGCTTGCACCTTCGCAGGCCCTCTTCCCGGAGCAAACATGAGCACTTTCCAAACCACCGGCGCACGCGCCACGGGCCTGGCCACCATCGCCGCCGACGGCACCGTGCTGGACACCTGGTTCCCGGCCCCCGAACTGGCAGGCGATGTGGCCGCCAGCGGCAGCACCCGCCTGACCCAGGCCGAAGCCGTGGCCGCCTTGGGCGCTGACGTGGCCCAGGCCCTGGCCCCTTGCGCCGTGCGCAACGTGACCGTGGTGGCCGTGCGCACCGAAATCAAAAGCCTGGCCGACGCACCCGCCGACACCCACGACGCTTACCTGCGCCTGCACCTGCTGAGCCACCGCCTGGTTTTGCCGCACGGTGCCAACGTGACCGGCATCTTTGGTCTGCTGCCCAACGTGGCCTGGACCAATTTCGGCCCCTGCGCCCTGGCCGATGTGCCTGCCGCCCGCCTGAAAGCCCGTGGCACCGGCCGCGTGCTGGAGGTCAAGGGGCTGGACAAATTCCCGCAGATGACCGACTACGTGATCCCCTCGGGCGTGCGCATTGCCAACGCCGACCGCGTGCGCCTGGGCGCGCACCTGGCCAGCGGCACCACCGTCATGCACGAAGGTTTTTGCAACTTCAACGCGGGCACCTTGGGCGCCAGCATGGTCGAAGGCCGCATCAGCGCGGGCGTGGTGGTCGATGACGCCAGCGACATCGGCGGCGGCGCGTCCATCATGGGCACGCTGTCGGGTGGCGGCAAGGAAGTCATCAAGGTCGGCAAGCGCTGCCTGCTGGGCGCGAACGCCGGCATCGGCATCTCGCTGGGCGACGACTGCGTGGTCGAAGCCGGCTGCTACATCACCGGCGGCAGCCGAGTGCAGCTGCCCGACGGCAGCGTGATCAAGGCCAAGGAACTGTCCGGCAAAAACGGCATCCTGTTCCGCCGCGATTCACAGTCCGGCGCCTTGCACGCCATTCCGCGCAACAAGAGCTGGGGCGAGTTGAACGCCGAGTTGCACAAGAACTGATGCCATGCGCCGAGGCCTGCCCTTGAACTGGAAGTTGACCGCTATGGGCAGCTTTTTGCTGCCTGTGGTGATGGTGCTTCTGCGCCAACTGTGGCCAGATATTTCATGGGGCTTTCTCTTGCTGTTTGGCTTGCAAGTGATGCTGTTGCTGGCGGCACTGCACTTGGTGGTGACCAGCATCTGGGGGCCTGGAAGCCATTGGAATTTGCCCAGCCCGTCGGGCCATTCACAGCGCCGCATCTTTGTGAAAAGAGGGGCTCTCATGGCCAATTTACAAGCCATGCCGCGCCGTGTCAAAGCGGTCGTTCAAGCGCCGCTTGGGCGTTTTTTGAAACGCAAAGCCCCTTGATACCGGGCACCGAGCTTGCCCCACTGCACCACGAATTCAAAGCCCCTGAACCAGCGCCCCGTTGATTCGGGCCAATTCACGGAATTCAGCACTGATGCGGCCATCACCCGCTGCGCTTTGCCAGAATTGGATCGCCAGCGTCCGCGCATGCGGCCACACACTCAGGGTGTCCGCATTGGGACGTGGCAGTTGGCGGGTCCAATCGCGCACCACCACCTCGCCCGCCACAGGGGCATAAAACATGGGCAACATGTCGTAGGCCGGGGCCAACTGCCAACGGTGCTGGTGCAACAACAGTGAGACATTGCCGTGGTGGCGGTCGGTGTTGGCGATCAAGGCGCCAAAGGCGTCGAGCAGGCACAGCGTCTGGATGTCGGCAGCGCTCAGGCTTTCAGTGCCTGCGCGACCGGTCTGCATGGCCGTCGCCGCCCACTGGGAACCGATGCCGATGTAGTGCGCGTCGTACATCTCCAGCGACACCATGCCCACACGGCCCTGGGGAGTGCGGTCAAAACGACGACTCTGCAAAAAGACGCGGCCACCGGCCTGCACGATGTCGGTCTGCGCAGCGGCAATGCCTGCGGCTTGCAGTGTTTGCAAAGCCAATGCCTCGCACACCAGCAGGTCGCGCCAGCGCTGGTCGGCCGGGGCGTCACCTGCGGGCGAGAACTTGACCAGCACGGGCACGCCATCCGTCACCGCGCAAAACTTCGGCTGCTCGCCACCTGCGCTGGAACCCGGAGCAGCGCTGCCCAAAGCCTGCAGGGCCAGACGGGGGTAGTCTTGCGCCGGATCGCTCACCACCGGAGCAGCGCAGCGCCCGGGCGGCAAACTCAGATAGCGGTCCAATGAAGCGCCGCCCACCAGCAGGTTGCCCGGCAGGTCTTCACCTGCGCGCACCAGCGCCAGCAGGATGTGGTCGTCGCTCCAATGCGCCAGATGCGGGGGCAGGGCCAGTTCAGCATGCGCCTGCGCAAAGGCGCGGCCCAGAAAGCCTTGGGGCCGGGTGTCCATCAAGAACCAAGGCAGGCTGGGGTGATACGCGCTTTGGCCGTGGGCCTTGTCGGCTTCGTCCATCCAGAAGCCGCCACCGGCCAGTGGGTAGAGCGTGCCAAAGCGTTGCAGCTCACCACTGGGCAGCACCTGATGCATCAGCACCTGCCGCCCTACGCCAGGCACATCACGCGGCAGCAAATAGCGTTGCGCCCTGGCCGCCCCCACCTTCACCACCTGCCCCGACGCCAGCAAGGGCGCCAACAGGCGCGACACCGTGGGTTGGCTCACGCCCAGCTGCGCCTGCAGCTCAGGGCTGCTGGCGTGGCCGTTGTGACGGCGCAAGGCGGAGATCAGGGCTTCGGTGGTCATTGAATGGATATCTGAATAGATATGCTGATAGTACAGACATTCTAAGCTGTTGTCATTCAACGATTTTTTAATATTTTCGCTTGTCTAACGCTTTTCCCGTGAATGGTTACAAGTGATGCGGGATCCCAGGTTTTCCATCCCGCGGCCAGTTCACGCCTTGGCCAAATGCCGTTTGGCCAGATCCACATACCAGTCCAGACACCCCGGGTTGGCCATGGCGTCTTTGTTGACCACCTTTTCCAGCGGCTGGCCCAGCATGAGCTTCTTGATCGGCAACTCCTGCTTTTTGCCGGACAGGGTGCGCGGGATCTCGGCCACCTGGAAGATGTCGTTCGGGATGAAGCGCGGGCTGAGTGCCACTTTGATGGCGTTGTTGAGCTTGGCCTTGAGCGCGTCGTCGAGCGTGGTGCCCGGGCGCAGCACCACAAACAGCGGCATGTAGCTTTCCTTGCCCAGGTACTCCAGGTCCACCACCATCGAGTCCATGACTTCGGGCAGGGCTTCGACGGCGCTGTACAGCTCGCTGGTGCCCATGCGCAGGCCGTAGCGGTTGATGGTGGCGTCACTGCGGCCAAAGATCACGCAGCCTTCGCCCTCGCCTTGCGCGTTGCCGATGCGCAGCCAGTCACCGTGCCGCCAGACGCCGCCCATGCTGGCCGGGCCGTCGCCACCGCCGGGTTTACGGCCGTGGCCAGCAGGGTACATCTCGAAATAACTGGCGAGATAGCGGGCGTTGTCCTTGTCGTTCCAGAAATACAGCGGCATGGACGGAATCGGCTGGGTACAGACCAGCTCGCCCACTTCGCCCAGCACGGGCTCGCCCGCTTCGTTCCAGGCCTCGACCGCGCAGCCGAGTTCGCGGCACTGCATCACGCCAGGCTCTTGCGGCAGCTCGCGATGGCCACCCACAAAGGCGCCCGCAAAGTCGGTGCCGCCCGAGATGTTGCACCACCAGATATCGGTGCCAATGGCCTTGAACTGCTCCACCCCCCAGGTTTGGGTGTCGGCCGACAAGGGCGAGCCGGTGGTGCCCAGGGCCCGCACCCGCGACAAATCACCACAGCGCGAAATGTCCAACCCGGCTTTGTGGCAGTTGGCAAAGTAGGCCGCGCCTGCCCCAAAAAACGTGACTTTTTCCTGCGCCGCCATGCGCCACAAAATGCCCCAGTCCGGGTGTTCCTTGCTGCCGCCGGGGTTGCCGTCGTAGATCACGCAGGTCACGCCATTGAGCAAGCCCGCCACCTGCGCGTTCCACATCACCCAGCCGGTGGAGCTGTACCAGTGAAAGCGCTCGCCCCAGCTGTTGGGGTGGTAGCTGCAGCCGATGTCGTTGTGCAAAATTTTGTTGGCCAAGGCCACGATCACGGTGCCGCCGTGGCCGTGCACGATGGGCTTGGGCAGACCGGTGGTGCCGCTCGAATAGACGATCCACAGCGGGTGGTCAAAAGGCAGCCACATCGGCTCGAAGCCTTGCACCGCCTCGTCGTCACGCGCCACGGTGGCGCTCATGCGCACACTGGCACCGATGTCACAGCTGGCCAGGTCGGCCGTGCCCAGGTTGTCGTGCAGGATGACGTGCTGCACGCTGGGCAGGGCGTTCTTGAGCTCCTGCACCACGGTCATGCGGTCGAAGTCGCGCCCGCCGTAGCTCACGCCGTCGACCGCGATCAGCACCTTGGGTTCGATCTGCTTGAAGCGGTCGAGCACGGCGTTGGTGCCCATGTCGGGCGCGCAGATGCTCCAGACGCCACCGATGCTGACGGTGGCCAGAAACGCCACCATGGCTTCGGGAATGTTGGGCAGGTAGGCAGCCACGCGGTCGCCGGGCTGCACGCCCTGGGCCTGCAGGTGCAAGGCCATTGAGGCCACCTGGCGGCGCAGCTCGGGCCAGCTGATTTCGCGGTGCTGGCCCTTCTCGTTGCGGCTGATGACGGCGGCAAAACCGGCCGCGTGCGCCGGCTGCACATGGCGCAGCACCTGATGGGCGTAGTTGGTCTGGGCGCCCGGGAACCATACCGCGCCGGGCATGACGTTCCTGGCCAGCACCGCCGTGTGCGGCGTGGGCGACTGCATCTGGAAGTAGTCCC